>Ga0208023_1000505_pt1 | contig 7808 bp, 5 predicted proteins | sample Colrivmet1370A02_FD_187625 | JGI IMG/M metagenome (GOLD analysis project Ga0208023, IMG submission 187625) | Estuarine microbial communities from the Columbia River estuary - metaG 1370A-02 (SPAdes) (version 2) | ecosystem: Environmental > Aquatic > Marine > Intertidal zone > Estuary | place: USA... | reverse complement strand
GGTGATAGGGCCCGCAGAATTGGTGTTCACCCTGGCAGGTAGCACCGCACACTTCATACTGATAGAAATGGCCGAGCGTCACGATTAACGTCGGCCAGGAATGGCCTAAGGTGTAGCCTTAAGACAGATAACAGGTGTTCATCCAGTGGATGCCTACCCAGTCGATGCCTAACCAGTGGGCGCACACCAGTTCTTCGCCTACCACAAACAGTCGGTCGTCAGGCAAAAAGTAACTGCCCGTTTCAGCAATCCAGTCAATCACCTGAGTCTCTATCGGGGCAATCACCAGAGATGCCAGGCCAAACGCGCTCAGGTCTATCGTTGGGTCCTCGAAACTGTCGTTATACACCAACAGCTGCACCGTTTGGCCCTTGCAGGCAGATTCCTGAACGGTGGTCCAAGCCAAACCGCTGTAAACCATTTCTACCAAGGGTATCAGCGCCTTTTGCAATAGTCATTTAATAGGACAACCATCATAAGCCACGCGCCAGTAGCCTTAAAAGGACAATCATCGTAAACGATGCGCCAGTTGTTACAATTTTGCATTGACTTTATGGTTGCTTGGTAAGGGAGTGCTTTATGATAGAGCAGTTCTTAGGATGGCTGTCCTAATAGTTCCTTCTAAATAAATAGTGAATAATTTGGAGTTCTAATGAAAATAAAAGTTCCTGTTAAAAAGGACGGCACAGTTTTGACAAAACATTTTGCTTACACAATGGGCAATATACGGTTTGCGAGAAAATGGACGAAGTGAAATTCACTGACTACGACGAAGCCTTGGCATATTTAAAAGAAATGAAAAGTGCAAAGTGGCGTCGACCTAATCCGAAAGGAAATTGCGGAATTGTGACAGCCGTTAGTTGGGAAGATCTAGAGTAAGTAGCTTAATTCAGTTGAATGCAGCTGCAGCATTCGTGTGTAATTGCATTCAGCAAAATATTAAATTATAACTAAGAAGACCGCGACCATAGTACTTTCGAAATTAAGCGTCCACAGGCCTAATTTCTCCAAAACAATAATTATCATAGGGATGATGAGATGGATCTTAGAGGCGCGAAAATCCGCAATTTTGCTAAGTTAACCCATAGAAATGACACCGATCACGAAGGTGTGAATGAAATCCGAATTCCGCATTATCAAAGACCCTATTCTTGGGGCATGGAGTCTAATATTCATTTGATCAAAAGCCTCTTGGATGACTGGATAGAAAATTTCAATCCAGACAATGTAAATGGGCAATATTTTTCGGGTTCGCTTGTTTCTGTATTAAACCGAGAGAATCCAGACCATGGGGCGCACCAACTGGTAGATGGACAACAAAGAATTACAACAGTTTTCCTCCTAGCCTACCTGAACTTTCTTATGCAGAGAACGATATTACGGCAGGCCATTCAATATGAAATGATCAGTGTCCTAGCTCTCAAAGATAAGCTCATCGAAGCATATAGTGTTGTTTTCACAGATAACAACGCCACTTTCCAAGAACAATTAGATAATTTATTTACAAACAGAGCTGTGCAAGATGCTAATGATGATGCTGAGCTTCGTATTGCGCTCAAAAACAGCTATTGCGCGATTGTGGGGTTTCCAATAGAGAATGGCCAATTGGTGCATGAAGGCGTAGATGACTATTTAGCGCGACATACGCGAGGATTGGAAGTCTTTATCACTGCGCACCCATTTCGATTGCAATATGAAAGAACAAACTACAACGAAAGTTTTAGAATGCAGCTATCAAGGCTATCGGTGTCCCTGTCCGATCAGCATCCGTTGCACATTGTAGTTCCTGAGTATTTCGAACGTGATGATTATTTACGAGCACTTAAAACAATCACAGAAAGTGACGTTCTTGTCCCACCTTACCTAAACGGCGTCACATTGGATCATGCTCGAGAGACAGTGAGGAAATTTACAGAAATAATTAACACATTGAGTTTTTGTGTAATTCAGACTGGGGACCCTGACGATGCATACACCCTGTTTGAGGTTCTCAATGATAGGGCGCTAGCATTAACCGATTTGGACCTCATTAAAAACCAGTTTTATAAAAAATATTGTACAAGCGCTGATGAAGCAGATGAAGCAGATGAAGCAGCTGCGCAACGCGTTAATGCTGTAATTGTTTCTCTAGAAGAGCAATGGGGTCGCATTTTTTCAGGCGAGGCTGAATATGTAAACAAGTTAACTTCTTATTTCTCGGCAGTTTTTCTCACGGGTGGCACCTTTAAAGATGATGATAAGTATAGACAGCCTATAAAAAGCTATGTTGGTGACTTTGGAAATTATACAGAGGACGACATAAAGCGAGATTTCAATGTTTATGAATGTGCCCTAATTTTTATTAAAAAATGCAAAATTCAGAAGCAGCTTCGGAATCAAAGCGCGTTGCAATTTGAATACAACAGCGAAAGTAATTTATTGAAGGCTGTAAGTCTTATCTGGGCTTTAGATCAACCCGGCGTCCTCGTCGGCATTTCGAATTGTGTTCTATATGCGTATAAAGGTGTAGACCCAACATTTAACGTCAAGAATTTTGCTCTATTTATGGACGCGCTTATTCTAAATGAGAATAAATTTACAGTAGATAGAGATATTATAGCCATACCCACTGGCATTCTGAATGAATTGTCTTATTATTTTTGGCGTTTTGCTATCGCCTATCCAACATTTGAAGCACCAAGAAGAAACGCTGTTAATGTTATACGAAGCTATAATATGAATTCAAATGGTGACCTTGTTTGCCCCGTTTTTGATTTGCTTTCAGCGTCGCAAGAGCTAAGCGATTGGTTAGTCGAATGGCAGTATCCTAATAAAACTCTCAAAATTCAAATCCTGTTTGCTAGAGCGATTAAGTACCCATTAGGTAATGGCGTTTTTGTTTTTAATGGAATGAGACATGCGCTTACAATTGATCAGGTTCGAAAGTTGACCCTCGACCATATGGAACCTCAAAATCCTCAACCGAATGCTGGTCCAAGCATATATTTTAATGGTGTCGCGCGAGAATATCATGTGCATGGCCTCGGTAATATGTTTCCGCTTACAGGTGACTGGCAAAATGATTTGAGCAATAACCCGTTATTTGAAAGGTTCGCGGCGCTGCAAAGCTTTGGGATGTCAACTCATTGGTTGACAACTGAAACACAGGACTTATACAACAACAACCGTAGTGGTGTAGGCCTCGCACCAACCGAACAATTTTTTGTACTGCGAAAAGAATATTTGATTAGAAAGTTTAAAGAATTACTGGTGCACAACTTTTGATCTATTTTGACTCCGCAGCTTCATATCCGGTGCTTCCAGAAGCACTGGATATGTTACTTATCCAATCCAAAACATCATATGCAAATCCTTCGTCGGACCATGCGCTAGGACGCTCTGCTGCCAAAAAAATAGATGAGGTTAGGGAGCAGCTTGCCGAATTGATTGGTGCATTACCGAGTGAAATTGTTTTCACAAGCGGCGCCACTGAATCAAATAATCTTGCACTGAAAAGTGTGCTATCTCGTCAGTTACCACGTGGGAATAAAAAGCACATAGTTACCTCAGCGATCGAGCATAAATGTATTATTGCGATCTGTAACTATCTCCGCCCTTGCGGTTTTGATATCACCTATCTTGTCCCTAATGTTGAAGGCATTATTTCTGCGGAACAAGTCATGAATAGCCTTCGTAGCGATACTGCGCTGGTATCAATTCAGCACGTGAATAATGAGCTAGGCACAGTCAATCCTATCGGGGAGATTGGTGCCGCATGTTTTTCAAAGGGAGTGCTTTTCCATTCGGATGCTGCCCAAAGTTTGGGCAAGGTTAATGTGGATGTTGATGAATTTAATGTCGATTTCATGTCGTTTTCTGGACATAAAATTGGTGGACCTAAAGGCATCGGGGCGCTTTACATTAGAGACTTACGGACACAACCTTTGGAGCCTGTTATTCATGGTGCAGGGCAGGAGTACGGCATGCGCGGAGGGACGGTTGCGTCGCCTTTAATTGCGAGCTTTGGTGCAGCATTAGGCTTATTCCCAAGGCTTTATGACGATTTTAAACAGCGTGGCTTAAAACAATACCTGCTACAGCAGCTCAAACTAAAAAATATTCCTTCTTTGCTGAATGGAAATTTGGCCGCAGTGCCACATTGTGTCTCTTTGTCCTTTCCTAATACAGATATTAGACTCGTCGTCAGAGAGAACGAAGATCGACTTTGTTTGGCTCAGGGCTCGGCATGTTCTTCGAAAGAAATTGAGCCGTCTCATGTGTTGACGGCTATCGGTTTGAATAAAGAATTGGCTGACAAGACGTTGCGGATTAGTTTCACACTCGATTGTACGAAAGATCACATAGACGTGCTTGTGGCGGCGCTAGCGTTACGAACAACCTTTGCCGCCTAATTGTCTATTTGTAGCAGGTCACACAAGCACCACCACCTTCAACATCATCATAAATTTCATCAATGTCGATTAAAGAGCAACTTTGTTCTAAGCCTTCCAATAATGCAATTTTTCTACGCTTTTTATTAAAACGCTCTTTTTGCTTTTCATGATTAATCCGAACGCGTTGCTGTACTGCGGGGGCATCGAGTGTGCTAAGTGGCTCACCTTGGCCCATCCAATAAAAGGTTTCCCCAACGACATTATTGTCATCTCCCTTTTCAAATGCTTTCGCTTGCTCAAATAAGTCAGGATGTTTTTCTTTTAGATTGAGCCATTCAATTTTCTTTTGGTAGAAGCAAAATGTGCAGCCTGACCGTGAACGCCAAGTGTAGTATTCAGGCAATTCCAAGCCATTTCGCTGCAATATGTTTATGATATCTGATTTCACGATACCATCTTCCCGAAATGGCATAACCGAATCAATTGGCTTTTCAATGACCATAAAACCGTTCCGTTCCTGCTCATCAGCCCGGATACCCACATAGTTTTTAATGCGGTAACCATCTTTAATATAGCCATCTACCCATCTTTCAAAAGGCTTTAGCTTCAATTGCACGGTGCACCAGCGGTCACGCTGGGAAGGTAAATAGTTACCATGATCCTTTAGCAAGTGTTCAAAAGTTTTTTCACCGCGGCCCTCAATGTCATTCATTGAACGCATATTTAGGCGGTGAATATAGCCGAGTTTTTCTTCAAGCTGATCTATAAAGGCGTTCGTCTCAGGTAGCTCGAAGCCGGTGTCGGTGAAAAAATATTCAATATCCAGTTCCGGGCGCGTTTCTTTCACATACAGTGCCAATGCACTGCTGTCTTTGCCACCTGAAAGGCCTAAAACATGTTTAATTTTTTCACTCATCATTCAGCTTCCTGAGATAGGGGTGTCAGCAAGTTGGTTAGTATTTCACTTAATGCGGCAACTTGATTTTCTTTGTCTAGTACGTTGATAGATTCCTTCACCTTATCAATGGCAATTGCAACTTCCGGTTTCAAAATTGATGCGCGGTCGTAAAAGCCTTCAAATTCAACATGTGAACCATCTTTGTCTGTTGAAATCATTGCGATTGGGCGAGTTTTTATCGAAGTATCTAGTCGGTTAAATGACTCGATGCGCCGAAATTGAACGCACATATTTTGCATCTGATCTAGTCCGTTTCTAATGGAAGTATCTGTCCAGTTTTTTTCAGCAGCGCCTATTGCTAAATTCATGACAAATTCGAAGTCTTTATGATCGCTTTTGAGATACTTGCCTAGCCGCAGCGCTAATTCTTTGATATGAGGGCGATTTGCAGCCATTGCAACGCGATCACAACGGCGCTCGAGGTCTTCGTCAAACTCAGCCCCAAGTGACCTTAACAGAATGCTCTTGTACCCGGCTACCAGCATTCGGTGTTGTCCTTGCAAATCGTCTAAGGCAGTACGCAGCTTTATACTGAGCTTCATGCCAAGCGCTGTGTCGTTTTTATCTAAGTCAAAAATATCAGGCAAGTCTTCTAATATCAATTTATAGGGATCGTTTGCCGAAACTACTTTATTTCTTAGTGCTCTAGCTTCCTTGGTTAATCCCTGCTTTTGATCGACGAAGTTATCACCGCTAGTCTTCTTCACCCAGTGGGGAAGGGTATGCACTATTTTTACGATATGCTTCGCTATTGCCAGTATTGATGACTCTCCGTGAATCGCACCTTTACCAGCAATAGCAGTAGAAATGTTTGTCAGAAGATTGGTCTGAATCTCTGATATTTCAAAGTACCGTACTCCTGCTTCCTTAGGGTACTTGTATATTTTGTTGACAAGCTCTTCGTCGAGTTCAGGGATGAAAATAAACTGCTTGGTTGAGTCCATATCATAGTAGGCTACTTGACCTTCAAGAGATTTCAACAATGCTAGGCCGTAAATTGGAAGTAGCCCCTTCGTTAATCCAAATGGTGACGCCATCCAAACGTTATAAATATCATCCAGGGTGACCATACCGTCAGCAAATTGAATAGTCCTAACACCCTCTAAGTAAAGCTGATGCATATTGCCATTAGCAGCGATTGCATCTTTACTCCATGTCTTTGGAAAGCAATATCCTTCTTTTTTGTATTGGTGCCAACCCTTACTCTTCAATGCAGATAGATAGATTCCTTTTTCAGGAGGGAATGTTTCTTCATAAAAGCCAAGATCTTCACGGTCGCTATTTTCAAGCATCGCGTTCATAAGCTTTTTGATCGCACTATTTGCGCTGCCTGATGGTTTTGAACGGTTTACCAATTCATTTATCACCACGGGCGTTCGAGGGAATAGCCTGTCTGCAATATCAGATGCGGCTGTAGATAATGGGCCGGTCGGAACAGGGCCGTTTTGATAGGACCATTGTGCACCTGCAAATATTGAAAGTAGTTCCTCATCTATCTTATGTTCAGCATGGTTAATTCGTTCTTCTAGTTCCTTTTTTGCAATTAGATCATATTTGATCTTTGCCTCTTCCTTGAGAATTTGATTAAGCGCGATCAACTCAATAGCAGTGGATCTTAATGTTTCTAGGCTAGTGGGTTTCCCAACGGCAATATGTGGAGACTGTGTCGCTATCTGATGTAGTTCTGCCTCAATAGAAACAGTCGCAGGAATGACAAAAGTGACGAATGATTGCCCTGAAATAGGTGTTGCCTTGCAGTTTTCTATGAATACGGTGTTAATTTTGCTAATTAGTTGGGTAGTTGCCCAGCGCATAGTGCCTGTGCGGTGGTAATGTGCTGTCGCCATGACCACCTGATGGCTTTGGCAAACTGTTGTCCAATCAACACCATGAGATACGGCGGTAATTTTATCTAAAACCATATTGTGGATGTCGATGTCACTACCTTGAAATATAAAAAGCGCGTCGTGTTGTTGGCGATAGATAACAATGGACCAAGATTCGAGATCCGATAAAATTTCTTTAATCGCTTGAAGCGAATGGCCTCGAGCAACAAAGTAGTCGATTATAAAATTCCGGGATGCGTGAAGGTTGTGCTGAAATCCAAATATCGTCATTAATGCGATGGTTTTTGCAGCAACAACATGCAGCCACTCGCCTTTTTGTTCTGATCGGTAGATGGCATCACAGCCTTCTAGCCATGCCTTACTGTCCTGACTCGTTGTAATAACATGATGTAGATTATGGTGCAGATAATCCCATAGAGTCTCCGGGCCATATAGAGCCGGCTTATCTTGTAAAGCGCTGTAGTTTGCGATCAAAAACTCTCTAAAACCATGTTTCTCATGGGATGCCAAGAACCCAAAAAGACTTCTTTCATTTTGTGAAAAGCGCCTCCTAGAAATAGGACCCAATAACAAGCTAACTAAAGGGTCAAGTGGCATGGTCTTACGAAGAATTTTTTCATTTCTTGCATG
>Ga0208023_1000493_pt1 | contig 7838 bp, 5 predicted proteins | sample Colrivmet1370A02_FD_187625 | JGI IMG/M metagenome (GOLD analysis project Ga0208023, IMG submission 187625) | Estuarine microbial communities from the Columbia River estuary - metaG 1370A-02 (SPAdes) (version 2) | ecosystem: Environmental > Aquatic > Marine > Intertidal zone > Estuary | place: USA... | reverse complement strand
CATCCATCCTCCAGAAATCAATCCATGATCCAGGTCTTGGTTTTCTCCAAAATCACATCCAATCTTGATTGATGTAATCCCAGTTTTTTCATCTATAAACTCTTCTCGTGTATATGATGCCGGGCGTAACTCTTTTGCTCCCCATGGTTTTGCTGCTTCTGGTTCTTCAAATGACATCTCGGCTCCATTTGCAAATGGGCGTATTGGTAATTCTATAGAGCCAGATTCAATATTTAATGTTGTCCTCTCAGGTGATGGCCATAGTGTTGGCCAATAGCTACTAGAAATAGCGACACGTAACCTGTGACCATCTGGAATACGATATGCAATTTGATCTAGATCAAGGGAAACATTAAGCATTTGATTTTTTGATATCTTGCTCGGATTTTCATGACTATTATGATGAGTTAAATTTAAATACTGATAAGTAATTAATGCAGATGTTCCATCAGGTCGAATATCACACAGGCGTACGATAACTTGCCCTTGATCCTTATCACAGCAGAGACGCAAATTAACGTGTGGGCTTCCCACTATATCAATTGGTGCTGTTAATTCATCGCCATCAAAACAAGCCGAGTGCGCATCGTCATGACTTTGATTTTCCGGAAGTTCATCAGAAAAAGCAAACGGAAAATATTCTCCCGCTTTGCTGCCACAATTCTGTGCAGAAGATATGGAAACGTTAAATGGAGTTGGTGATAATTCAAGTGCTGCGCCTTGAGAAAAATATAATATTTCTTTGTTGATCGTTTGACTTGGCCAATTTTTTTCCACGATCCAACGTCCTGGGCGATCATCCATCCAACGTTTTGGTGTAACACTATCCATCAAGTATGCTCGAAAATCTGGATCCTTATCAACACCTGTATCAATATCTTTTAACCAATGATCCCACCACCTTTTTGCTTCTTGCAGAAAGCCAATTGCAGGTGATGGAGCTGCATAATGCGGGTATTTATGTATCCAAGGACCAATAATACCTTTGACGGGTGATGTAAGGTTTTTAATTAAATGATTTGTTGTGTTTCTATATCCATCATGCCAACCACTTATGGATAAAACTGCAGCTTTGATTGCTGAATAGTCTTCACAGACAGATCCATATTTCCAATATTCATCGCGATGTTGGTGATTGAGCCACCTTGAGAGATCTAACTCTAAGTTCTCTAATCTGTTCATCCACATTTTACGCCAGTTTTCACCAACTAAACTTGGATCAGGTGGGCGTGATGAATATGAAAGCATATTAGTTGACCATCCAAAATTTTCTCCAAGTAAACAGCCACCCTTATAATGTATGTCATCAGCATATCGATCAACAGTAGAGCATAATGAGATTATTGCTTTTAATGGCTTTGGTGCCAAAGCTGCGACCTGAAGTGCATTAAAGCCACCCCAAGAAATACCCATCATCCCAACATTGCCATTACACCAGGATTGATTAGCAGCCCATTCAATCACTTCAATAGCATCTTGGTGCTCTTGGTGAGTGTATTCATCAGTCATGAGACCATCACTGTCGCCATTGCCTCGCATGTCTGTGCGAATGCACACATATCCATGTCCAGCAAGCCAAGGATGGGTATATTGATCGCGTACTATTGTGCCATCACGCTTTCGATAGGGTAGATGCTCAAGAATCGCTGGATATTGATTATTATTGGCATCTTCAGGCATCCAAACCCTTGCCGAAAGGCGACATCCATCTGACATGATAATTGGCATATCTGCATACTCAATTATTTTATGAGGGAACTTAGAAACATATTTCATGTAAGTATTCCTTTTTTCTCATGCTATAATTTTATAAAAAAAAGTCGAGTATTATAAATACTATCTGCAGGTCGCAAATAAACTAGTTCTAATTTTATTTTTATGACAAAGAGTAATTATGAGTACTAGTTCTCCCCCCTTGAGCACCCTTGGTGTTTTATGTGCATTAGCTGCATCTTTTGCATTCACTTTGAATGATGTCGGCATAAAGTTTTTAAGTGGGGATTATCCATTACACCAAATTGTTCTAGTTCGAGCTTTTGTTGCAATATTTATAACCTTAATAATTATTATTCCATTTGAGGGTGGATATCATTTACTTCGCACAAGACAACTTAAACTGCACTTACTAAGAGGTGCATTTGTTGTCAGTGCGAATATGCTTTTTTTCCTGGGCCTTGCAGAAATTCCGTTATCTGAAGCAACAGCGATTTTTTTCGTGTCTCCGTTGATAATTACACTTTTCTCAGTAATTTTTCTTTCAGAGAAGGTTGGGCCGTGGCGTTGGTTCGCAGTAATTATGGGCCTCGTTGGTGCAGTGGTTATGTTGAGGCCATCTCTTAATAGTTTCCAATTAGCTGGTTTATTTCCAATTGGGGCAGCTTTTTGTTATGCGAGTTTACATATATTAACTCGCAAAATGGGTAGAGATGAAAAAGCTTCAACTATGTCATTTTACTTACAATTTACCTTTATTATTGTCTCCATCACTATGGGGCTTGCCTTTGGGGATGGAAAATATGCAGATCAAGATAGTTCTGCACTTGAATTCTTATTGCGGCCTTGGGTTTGGCCCAATCAATTTGATTTGATAATAATGGCATGTATTGGAATTGCGAGTGCCGTAGGTGGTTATACAATTAGCCAGGCTTACAGATTAAGTGAAGCTGCTATAATTGCGCCAATTGAATATGTTGCTCTTGTTTTGGCAGTTTTCTGGGGAATAGCTATATTTAATGAGTGGCCAGACGGCGTGGCATGGACAGGAATAGCTTTAATTTTAAGTAGTGGCTTGTTGATGTTATGGCGAGAGGCAATTGCCAAAAAAAATACTAATAAGAATGGTCCATTACGAACTCATAGATAAAAAAAGGCAGCTATAAAATAGCCGCCTTTTTAGTTAATGAATTAAGTAGTAATTACGCTTTCCACCAACGTTCAGCAAACTTACCACCATCAGATGACCAGTTGCCTGCAACATTATCACCATGAGCAATAGTTTTGCTAACTGCGTGAATGTGATTTGCAAACATTGGTACAATTGCACCACCGTCATCAGCGATAAGTCTCTGAGTTTCTTCGTACATTGATCGACGTTTATCAACATCCAGTTCAGCACGTGCCTCTTTAACAATACTGTTGAATTTAACTGCATCAGGTGTTGAGCGCCAATCTGTGTCGTTCCATTCTGTATCATCCACATATGCTGATGAATACATCCAGTCTTCTGTTGGACGTCCACCCCAGTAGCATGTGCACCAGCCTTTTTTGTTCCAAACATTTGACCAGTAACCATCGGATGGTTCACGTACAACTTCAATATCAATTCCTACCTCTTTTGCTGATGCTGCAACCAATTGTGCTGCATCTACTGCACCTGCAAATGCCGCGTCAGACGCTGATAGTTGGATTGTACCGCTGTGCCCAGAAGCTTTATAGTGCTTCATAGCTAGTTCTGGATTGAACTCCCGTTGAGGTAAACCAGACGCATGGAATGGGTTTGCAGTAGAGATTGGATGATCATTACCAAGTGATCCATGCCCAAGTAGGATTTTATCAACCAATTCTTGGCGCTTGATTGAATGCTTAAGAGCTAAACGAAGATCAAGATTATCAAATGGCTCTGAAGTGACACGCATTGGCATAGTATAATGTAGTGTGCCAGCTATTTCCAAAATTTCAAGTGTTGGAACGCGTGCAAGCAGTGCAACAGTTTTTGGATCGACACGGTCGATTGCATCAACATCACCATTCATTACCGCGCTTTGACGAGCAGCAGTATCAAGTAGCGAAATCATTTCAACTTCATCGAAATGAGCTGCGCCTTCTTTCCAATAGTTTGCATTACGTTTAAATGTAGCGCGAACGCCTGGTTCAAAGTCTTGTAAAACATACCCACCAGTACCGATGCAGCGCGAACGCCTGGTTCAAAGTCTTGTAAAACATACCCACCAGTACCGATGCCAGATTGTGAGTCAATTTTGCCATCTTTTGATGGTTTGATCAATAAATGGTAATCACTCACGATATATGGGAAGCCTGCATTTGGAGCATTTAATTCCATAATAACTCTATTTGGACCGTCAGCTTTAATAGAAGTGACTGCAGTTAGAAGCCCTCTTGCAGCTGATTTACTGTCTTCGTTGCGGTGATAATCAAATGTAGCAACCACATCTTCAGCAGTTAAGGTTTTGCCATTATGGAATTCAACACCTTGGCGTAAGTTAAATATCCAAGTTTTGGCGTCTGATGATTCATAACTTTCTGCCAATTCAGGGCGTAACTGTCCGTCGCTACCAATTTCCATTAAGTGGTTGCCAAATGTCATACCAGTGTTTGTCATCATTGAATTTTCAAATGTACCAGAATCAAGTGAATCTGTTGTAGAGCCATGTCCCACACCGTAGCGCATGATGCCGCCTTTATTAGGTGCAGCTGCCATAGCTTTATCTGCCATAGTTAGAGCTGATGGTAAGACAACACCTGCAGCTAATGCTGACATTACAAATTGACGACGATCAATCTGACCTGTTGTTAACTTGAATTTTTGTAATGATATAAATTGTTTTTTCATAATTTTTCCCTCCTTATTTTTGGTACCCAATTCTTTGTTATAATTAGTTATTTAGAATCGTTACTTGGATTACTGTTGCACAGTTATTGTTGATTTACAAAGTTAACGTTTTTTACTTTTAGTACTATCTTCAAATAATACTGCCTCATAATTCTTATTATGAAGATTTATCTTTACAAGATGCATACCACTAGCTTTAATTGTAGAAATGATGCGGATAGTCTTCGCGTTTAAGGGAGGATTTATTTGTGCATCCAATTTTGGGTACTATTATTCAACGCCTTTTATTAGGTTTAGTAACACTATTTTTTGTTTCACTAATAATTTTTAGCTCTGTTGAATTTTTACCTGGTGATTTTACTCAAGCAATTCTTGGACAAGCTGCAACAGAAGATACTGTAGCTGCTTTTAGAGCAGAGCTTGGCTTGGATAAGCCTGCATATATTCGTTATTTTGATTGGATTGGAGCGGTTGCTCAAGGAGATCTTGGATACTCATTCTCTGGGCGAAGTGCATCTGGAGTTGATCGATCAAGAGCTGTTGTGGATTTGGTTGCGCCTCGATTAGGCAACACACTTTTTCTTGCTGGAATGGCTGCAATAGTCTCTGTTCCATTAGCTTTGGTTCTTGGAATTACAGCTGCGCTTTACCGCAATTCATTTTATGATCGCTCTGTAAATGCTGTAACACTTACAACAATTTCTTTTCCAGAATTCTTCTTAGCGTATTTATTAATTTTGTTTTTCGCATCTTTATGGCCAGTATTTCCATCTTTAGCTAACGTAAATGCTGAAACTGAATTGATTGATCGAATATATAAATGTATATTACCAGCACTAACTTTAACACTTGTAATTGTTGCTCATATGATGCGCATGACACGCGCTGCAATTATAAATTTATTAGCAAGCCCATATATTGAAATGTCACAATTAAAAGGATTGTCAAAAGCAAAGGTCATTATGCGTCATGCGCTTCCTAATGCATGGGCGCCTATTGCGACTGTTATAGCATTTAATCTAGCTTACTTGGTTGTTGGAGTTGTGGTGGTTGAAGTTGTTTTTGTATATCCAGGCATTGGTCAATTGATGGTAGATGCTGTTACAACTCGTGATATTCCAGTTGTTCAAGCTTGTGCTTTAATATTTGCAACAACCTATATCTTACTTAATCTAACAGCAGATATTATCGGTATAGTCACGAACCCAAGATTGTTGCATCCAAGATGACAGATACACCTCAAGCTTACTCTGCCGCAGCAGAAATAGGTCAAATTCGAGAACGCCGTACTTGGATACAAATCGCCAAGATTGAACTCAAAAAGGCGCCTTATTCAGCCTGGTTTGGGTTAATTGTAATTGCAATATATTTGTTTGTTGCAATTTTCGCACCTCTGCTTGCACCTCATGGTGAGGCTGAGATATTTCCTGCATCACCTCTGCTTGCACCTCATGGTGAGGCTGAGATATTTCCTGCATCATTTGCTCCTTGGGGTGGGGATTTTGTCTTTGGAACTGATCAAATTGGAAGGGATATATTTTCTAGATTAATTTACGGTGCTCGTAATACTATTGGAATAGCTCTTGCAACGACTTTACTTTCATTTGCAATTGGAGGCTCTCTTGGATTGATTGCAGCCATTTCTGGAGGTTGGTTAGATCAACTTTTAAGTCGTTTTGTTGATGTATTAATGGCTATTCCAGGATTAATTTTTGCACTTATGCTTCTAACTATTTTTGGATCCAGTATTTTATCCTTAATTATGATTATTGCAGTTTTAGACAGTACGCGCGTGTTTAGGCTTACACGTTCAGTTTCAGTGAGTGTTGTTGTTATGGACTATGTTGAAGCGGCGAAACTACGCGGTGAGAAATTGGGGTGGATAATGAGGCGAGAAATATTGCCAAATATCATGCCTCCATTAATCGCTGAGTTTGGACTTCGCTTTAGCTTTGTTTTCCTAACAATTGCGGCTTTGAGCTTTCTAGGACTTGGCATTCAGCCACCAACAGCAGATTGGGGGTCAATGGTTCGTGATAATGCATCTATGATACAATTTGCTAAATATGATCTCACGGCTGCATTAACTCCGATGATCCCTGCGGGCGCTATTGCACTTTTAACTGTAGCTGTGAATTTTGTAGTTGATTGGTTTTTGCACATAACAAGTGGATTAAACGATGAGCACTAAGCATGGCAAAAAAGGTGACATTTTGCTAAATATGATCTCACGGCTGCATTAACTCCGATGATTCCTGCGGGCGCTATTGCACTTTTAACTGTAGCTGTGAATTTTGTAGTTGATTGGTTTTTGCACATAACAAGTGGATTAAACGATGAGCACTAAGCATGGCAAAAAAGGTGACATCCTTCTTGAAATGAAAGATATCAGAATAGATGGCTTTTCTGATGAGCGTTGGCACAAAATTATTAAAGGCATTGATCTCACTCTTCATCGAGGCGAAGTTATGGGTTTGATAGGTGAGTCTGGCGCAGGTAAATCCACACTTGGCTTAGCTAGTATGGGATTTACTAAACCTGGGTGCAAAATTACATCTGGATCTGTTGTTTTTGATGGAAAAGATTTGGTAACCGCAAGTGAAGATGAAAAACGATCTCTTTGGGGTACTCGCATTGCATATGTTGCACAATCAGCAGCTGCTTCTTTTAACCCTGCACATCGATTATTAAATCAAACAGTTGAAGCAAGTCTCAATCAAAATTTACAATCGCGAGATTTAGCAGAGGCAGATGCCCGTGATTTGTATAAGCAATTACAATTGCCTGATCCTGAAAATATCGGTGATAGATACCCTCATCAAGTTTCTGGAGGACAATTACAGCGTATGATGACTGCCATGGCTATGTCGCCACGCCCTGATCTAATTATCTTTGATGAACCAACAACAGCTCTTGATGTTACAACTCAAGTAGAAGTGTTGGTGGCGATGCGTTCTATAGTAGAAAAATTTAATACTGCAGCACTATATATAACTCATGACTTAGCAGTGGTTGCGCAAATGGCTGATGTAATTAAAGTGTTGCGTTATGGTAAAGAGGTGGAAGAAGCTGATACTCGTAAGATGCTTAAATCCCCCAAAGAAGAATATACTAAGTCTCTTTGGTCAGTACGTGCATTGGAAAAAGCTGAAGCTCCCAGTGATGACATTATATTATCGATAAACAATGTGGATGCTGCCTATAATGGCTCATTAAAAGTATTACATGATGTAAATATAAAAATCCCACGTGGACGTACAGTTGCCGT
>Ga0208023_1000478_pt1 | contig 8029 bp, 4 predicted proteins | sample Colrivmet1370A02_FD_187625 | JGI IMG/M metagenome (GOLD analysis project Ga0208023, IMG submission 187625) | Estuarine microbial communities from the Columbia River estuary - metaG 1370A-02 (SPAdes) (version 2) | ecosystem: Environmental > Aquatic > Marine > Intertidal zone > Estuary | place: USA... | reverse complement strand
CGAATCGTTCTGAGGTAATGATGCCACCAACACTATGCTAAATAAATTTGTATTGGTGGCATAAATTAACACTTTTTAGTTTAACACCAGGGAGTGCCGTCGGATCTCTTACCGCTATCGCATGTGATGTTATCTATCATTTTTTTGATACCGACCCAATTGAATCCAGAGACATCGTAAACTGACCCTTGAGTGAGTACATTTGTTTTACGGATCACGTTACCGTATTTCACAAATCCACTATCTGAGACACTACCTTGTAGTATTTTAACCGCAGCAGGTATGCCTAACGCGTAGAACGAAGTGTCACCGAGCATTTTTTCAGTCCAAAATGAACTAGCAGCATATTCTAAATCGGTTAAATCCCAAGGACTATCACTCCACAAATAGTAGATTTTAACCGTTTTGTCGGTGAACAACATTGCGTAAATTTCGCCGGCAGTGCCATCCTTTAAATGTACGTCACCCACTCGCACCAATAGGCTGCCTAAGATTGGTACGTCGGAAATAGCAGGGTCATTCAAAACATCTGAGAAGTTTTCAGGACAGCCAAAGTTTGCATAGTTATTTGTTGATCTTGGATCTGATAGATTGCTAGCCAAAACTAAGGTATCCGCACACCCACCAACTAATTCGATCATTCTTCCTGCCGGCAATGCATCGTTAAATGGATCATTTTCTGGGTCAAGGAGCCAATTTTTTAATGTTAATAAATCACGGCGGTAGTCTTCGTTTTCACTGTAAGTTGTCGGATCGCCGCCGAAGATGCTTATTCTATCAAACAGGGGCTCTGTTTGGCGCTGCACAAATCTAGAACCAGCGCCAAATACGAGGGTGTCGTCAAGCCATTGGTCCCAGCCATGAATGCCTTGTAGCATATTTGCATGCATATCTGCGATATCAATATCTGACAATTGTACGAGGAACGAGGCAGTAGGATTGACCAAGGCAATGTCATCGTCAGAATACGTTTTTTTAATAACTTGATGACCAGAAAAATCCAAAGTGATGTTTTCTAGCTCCTGGCCTGAACGATAAGCAAAAGTACCATCAGGTCTCAATTCTATAGCTTTCCTGTTCTGCGACGGAGGTCTTTCCTGCCACGTGCCTGGTGCTTCAACTGCATCTTTTGTGGCTGGATCATCGCCATCAACCCAATATAAATAAGTTTTACCGTCTGTGCCCAAATAGCAGGGTACCGAGGTATCTGACATGGTTGATGAACATCCATTTCTTAATTCATATTTTTCTATAGATCCAGGAATTAAAGTCATTGGTGCTGAAGCCAACCGCCTATATAGCAGTGCCAGTTGTTGGTCTAACGACGAGCTGCTAAAGGATATTGGCAGTAATGTAGATGTAGATACCAAATTCAGGATATCAGCTGGATTAACCGGCCTATCTAATGCTCTGCCTAGGTCGACAACCTCAGAAATAATCTGGCCAATGCGGTCTAATGCGGCCAACATAGCCATGTTAACTACGTCATTCTCTGAAATGGCTATTGACTTTGCAGATGCCTCCGTACGGATTTTCTCGACATTTATTTGTATGAGGTCAGTAACGGCCATGGCGAGAGCATGCGTGTAAATGGCTTCTTGGTTGTTACTTGTTGCGGCGATAAAGTCATCAGATAGACGAAAATCCAATCCTACTAATCCTGCAGCAGTCAAAATGGCATTTTCTGCAGAGATACTGTCATGGTTGGCATTTGATTCCATCGCCATCTTCCACAGTGAAGTCAGTGGACTTATAAAGTCATTGTTTCCTGGTGGTGATGTCAAGGTGAACTCTTTATCAACAGTGATTTCAGGTGTGTCTAAGTCAATTGAAGTGAGTGTCACCTTCACAACAACCGAATGGTTCCTTTTGTCATCATCGCTGATATTTTCAAGGGTATAACTACCATATTGATCGGTTTCAGTGGTTGGCTCATCTGTGTCGCAGTCTTTATTGTCGTTAAGATCAAGGCAGACTGTGGCTCCTGATATATAGCCGTCTGCAACCATGCCTTGTATTGCAGATCCAGTAACAGGAGATCCAGTGTCTGGAGATCCAGTGCAACCAGAAAGTATAAAGAATGCAAGAAGTGAAGTTGCAGCGTTGACCATACGCATAGATGGTCCCTCATCAAATATTTAATTTCCAGACTAATTGATTGTTTTTTGTACAGCGTGACTCATGTCATTAAATACGGAGATATGTAGGGGCGGTTTCAGTTGAATGTCATTGCGTGATTGCCATTGCGTGGATTCAAGGCATAACATATTTTGCAAAATACTAACGATTTGTTGTTCGTAGAACCGCCATCTTGAAACCATTTAACTCGAACGTGCAGCGAATCGTCGTTATCGTCGCATCCGACGTGGTAGGTGAGGCGGACAGAAGCTGTGGATAGTAGCTTAGGGCATTCAGCTTTCTTGATGATACGGCCTGTCTTAGTCATGGTGTTGCCTCATAGTTTATTGGAAGGTTCGGAGAGGTTTTCTCCATATACGATACTGAGGTTTGCGGGTTTTACTCTGGGGTTAAAAGGTTGTTAGAAGCGCAATGTTTGTTTTTGTTATGCTTTTAATTTATGTGGCCCTTTGTTTCATTTACAATGACATTGCACCGGACTATAAAAAAAGAATTTGGAAAAATTCTTAAATGGAATTAGGAGTTATTATGAAGAAGTTAACCGCCTCTTGTTTTTTAATTGCTTCCATATTGGTTGGTTGTAAATCTGCCGATGGTACTAGTGACAAACCATCTGCAGATCCTGCCCAAAGTGAGAGTCAGAAACTTTATTCGCTTACAGGCACAGTGTCAGGGCTTAATGGCTCAGGTTTGTCATTAATGTCAGAGACCGGCGCGTTGCTTTCGATTTCAAATAACGGATCTATAGCAATTGAAAAGCAGTATTTAGCTGGAAATAAATATTCTTTATCGGTACACACCCAACCATCTAACCCAGATCAAGAATGTTTGATTATGAATCCCAGCGGCTATTTTGTTGACTCCGATATTTCAAACGTTGCTATTGTTTGTCTTGATGTGGTTTCACTTTCAGCTGAAATCCAAGGTGGTTCGCTCGCTGGACTGCAAGTTACCTTTAATGGCGGTGATGCAATCGATGTTGTAGGACCGGTTGCTCAGTTACCGTCATTGACGATTGGCAGCACTTACAAAATCGAGATAGCTACAATGCCTGTTGGGCAAGACTGTGATATCGAAAATGGTACAGGAATTGTTGTTCAAACGATGCCGCCCATTTCTGTATTGTGTCGCCAATGGGATACGGAACAGGGGATCGATACCACTTCTCAAACATACTGGCTGTTTGGCCCAGAATTACCCGTAGAATTGAATGATAATGGCAATGCGGTATCAGCGTGGAAAAAAAGTACAAGCTGCTGTGATGCCCCAATACTAATTGCAGGCCGAATGGTTGGGGACTCTGGCTGGTTAAAAACCAAGGTTATTCCACCGGAAAGAATTGTTGGCAGTTTGGGGTTAGGTTTATCTAATAGTCTTGCGTTTGACCAAAATGATAACGGGGCATTTAGCTGGACCTGGGGTGATAACGAAGGTGGCAAAGGTTACGTTATTACAAAATCGGTTGGATTAAATGAGTGGCAGTTAGACAGGCGAGGCGCAGAAGGTACGAGAAGCCCATTTTTATCCAAGGCAGTTAATGGCAGCAATATGTTTTTTTGGCGTTCTGGAACTGGACTTGGTGAATTTAACTTTATAGTGGGGACAAATGGCGTTTGGACTTCAGGAAAAAAAGCCTTCACCCTACCAAACTCAGGCGTTGTAGTTGAAAACTACCGCGATTTTATTGGGTTAGCCCAAGATGGGGATGAAAACTACTTTGCTGCATGGACGACATATTACAACTCAACTTGTTATATTTATGCCTCAAGATACGACAGGATTACTGAAACATGGCAAACGCCTCAGTTGAGATATTATGATCGAAGTGGCCGTTGTATCGCTCATAGGCCGAGTTTAGCAGTTGGGTCAGAGGGTACCGCGATTATTACGGCAACAGTGGATGATTATCGTGTACTAGCGATCCGATATGATCCCGTATCAGAGGTCTGGTTACCTCCAGTTTATATATCTGGTCCTCAGCCAGATCCGATAAGGGTGGTGCTTGACACTGTATCTGCACCGATTTCAGTTGCTGACAATAATGGTAATCTTTGGTCAATGTGGATAAAACGACTGCTCTATAGCGGTAGTGGAAGTGTATTAGAGTTCACTAAGTTTAATCTGGTTACAAAACAATGGGACGCAATTGAAGTTGCCATTGAGTTTGCGGGCAGTAATGGCTCAAAGCCCAATATCGATAACGACAATCAAGGCAACATAATGTTGTCATTTGTGGATTCCAGCGAATGGGCTGGCTACGTTATCCGTTTTAATGCCAGTGCAGGGCAGTGGTCAGAGAAAGTAAGGTTATCCGATATTGGTGAGAAGGTTACTGTTGCACCTTCGCTGTCGGTTAATTCACTTGGGAATGCCATCACAATGTGGGCTCAACAAAATAGAACCACTGGAATACGAACACTTGTTTATCGCCAATTTAGATAATCGATCTGGTTTCGTGCCACACAACAACATTGAATAGGTTTCAAGACGAAAGCACCCATTAGGGCGCTTTCTATTTAGAAAGAATATTCACGGACGTGCATAGAATAGGTGTTATCCGCCTCTAATTGGCGCCATGCGATAGCCACATTGCCAAAGTCATCGGTCGCAATGGTGGGTGCTTGTGCGTCTGTATTCCCATCTGAAACCATTTCAGGCACATCCCAACCCGTATTAAAGTGGTATCGTGCCGCGAATATATCGGTTGTGCCGGTTCCGCTACCACTACCATTATCTTCTGCCCAAGTAGCCCAGGCATTGCCATCTGAATCTACAATCAAATATGTCCATTCTTCAGCAATTGTCATTGCATTATTTGTTGCTAAATTGACTTTTTCAGGTTCAGTCCACCCCAAACTTGTCAAATAATGACTCGACCATAATGTTAAAGCTGGCCTGTCCTGAACCCACACGGCTAGCGCTTCACCGTTTGGCAATAACACGATATTAGGTGCGTAGGAATAGTTATCATAAGCATGCCTGTCTACGCGAATTGCAGCCGGCCATTTGCCCGTTGTTGTGTCAAATATAGTTGCCCAAACCGAGCCTGAGACGTCACCACCCTCTTTTGACCAAATGGCAGCGCGGTGGTCCTTATCGGTTTGATCGATATCTGTCGCTAATGTGTCTTGTCCTGTGGCACCACTAGCACTATAGAAGTCTTCAAGTCGTGTGGGATTGTCCCAGAACTCATCCCAACGATTATCTGTATATACAGTCGTTCCGTAACTTCTTCCTGTATTGTCTGATTCGTAATTAAACCAGCCGATAAAGGCCACACCAGTTTTCACCATAGAAATACTTTGAGATCCCGCATCAAAATCACCAGCCGAGACAATATGTGGCGCGGTCCAACCAGCGCTAAGGTCAAATTTATTGGCCCATATGCGTTTATTTTCGTCATAAACGACAATGGCATTCCCAAGCCCATCAACGCCAATTCTCGGCTCCCTAGCAAAGCCGCTGGCGCCTACGGCAATGGCAATGGGACTCCCCCAAGAGCTCCCATCAAACATTGCATAATCTAAGCCGATGTTTTCAAACACCAAATGGGCATTTCCCATTCCATCGAATCCAAAATCAAAACTGTTCCATTGGGAATGATTGGTTGCACCATTGGTAGAAATTTTCTCCGGCACGGTCCATGACTCATTGAGGCTTTTATGGGCGCCCCAAATTTCGTCTGACCCATTTCTTTCTCGCCATACAATATGGAGGTCACCTGTATCGCTATATCTTAGTACTGAATTGACAAATAATTCGTATTTTGTACTGTCGCCGCTGGGTGCTGACACTGTGCTTTCTGGTGTCCAACTTCGGCAAGCGATAGTTATTGTGAGTGATGCGCCAGATACGGTGCCAATGTCATTGTAGGTAGTACAGTTCTTCCCTGCAGGTGTAGCTAAGGCTGTTAGTCTGTAGTCTGAGCCATCCGCAGCATCGAGTGAGATTGCCCAACTTCTGGGCGTGTTGCCCTTGATCCAATCGGGTAGCGTGGCTGTTTCATTATTGACCGTCAACGCAACTTGTAGGTCGCTTATGCTGTCTGTCATGGCAACAATGGTAATTGGATATTCAATGGCACTGTCGTTTGAATCCAACAGTGCATTAGAGTCAGTTGGCTTACACCCTGCTAAAATTAACAACAGTAATATTGTGGTACTTGCGCTTTTTGTCATTGTCGAAATTCCCTTGCTCGGAGATGCATTTAGGCGTTTTTGATTCATTTCAAAAGGAATTTGAACGAAAATTGAATCCTAATATATTAATAAATATTATATATTCCCCATTCCCACCCAGCGGCACCTTGGCTTGACCCATCATATGCATAAGTTGTAAGTGTGTTCGGTGTCGTCGGGTCATTATCAGCATCGTACTCTTTTGAAATTAGGTTCCCCATTTGGTCGTATTCATAGGTGTAAACGCTGGTGGGAGATAGATTATTTCCTGCGGAAAAATATTCACTGCGGATTAACAGGTTAGAGCTGTTAAATGTCCTATTATAAAATCTATTCGAAATATTAGGGTCATTGCTGTCAAACTCAGTCCTTATGTTGTTTCCTTGGGTATCGTAACCGTAATAACACCTAGTGTTTAATGTAACTGAACTCGAGTCAGCATCGTATATTTCAGTAACCAGACGATCGTTTTCATCGTAATAAAAGAAACTTGTAGAATTTACTGTACTCTGATTATTATCGGAATCAGTTATGATATATTCCAAATTTCCAAAATTGTCATATTGATATACTTTATTCCAAATGCTACTCGGTATACTCTGGCTGTTATAGTAATCTTGATAATAGGTCTGATTACCATTGCTATCGTACCTATAGCCTTTAACATGGCTCGGCGCGGCAGTTGTTGATCCAGCTGAACTCTGCATTTGCCCGTATTGGTCGTAACTGTAGTTTTCAACGTAACTCCATCTAGTAGACCGAATTCTGTTTCCGTCATCGTCATAATCATGTTTAAGATCACCAGGGCCGTTACGTTGGGATGTTAGATTGTCGTTATTGTCGTATGTTAGGTAAAATGTTCTATCGGTACGCCCATCCCCGTCGTCGTCATAGCGTGACACCGTTCGATTTCCGCGAATATCATAAGTGTAGGAATATTGTTTTGTTTTCGGTTGACCCTTGATTGCATAGTAAGTCTCGATAGTTGGGGCGCTTGGGTTTGTAATTTGCATTGCGTCATATAGTGATGCCATTGACTTATCGAATTTTTTTACTTGCCGGTGATTGGCCAATAGATATTGAGTATTTGCCGTATTTAAAATGTTTCTAAAACTATGATCCGAAAATTTGTTTATCCAATTGGCATTTCCGAAATCTATTCTTAATCCGTTGAACAAACCAGAAACGGAGGTGGGTAACTCGATACCGTTAATTGGGTTGCCATCATAATCTAGTGTATATAACAAGGATGCAATATTGGTTACAACTACAAATGGATCATTATTGTGAATGTGTCGTTTAATTAAAGACAGCCCTTCAAGGGGTTTTGCACCAGGCACCAAATCAAATAATGATAATTTAGGCTTTGCTGAAATCGTCTCGCCAAGCGGCATATCCCAAATTGAAAATGCCACTGACTCACCCGCCCGATACTCGAAGTTGCCAAAAATATCCGTTACACCGGACAATGTTGCTGTGGTGTAGTTCACACCCATTATGGCAGGGTTATCCAATTGCCCATTTAAAATGTAATCCCGAAAAACTGATAAAGTATAGACGGTAATATCGATGCCATTTTCAGCAATAACTTCAATAGAAATTTTATTGTCACCGTTGTTCAATAGGATAGGCGAAAGTGCAGCATTGGCTGCAACCTTTGCATCATTGACCTTTATCGTTAGTGATGGGTCATCTGAGCGTATTGCGAGTAC
>Ga0208023_1000466_pt1 | contig 8153 bp, 12 predicted proteins | sample Colrivmet1370A02_FD_187625 | JGI IMG/M metagenome (GOLD analysis project Ga0208023, IMG submission 187625) | Estuarine microbial communities from the Columbia River estuary - metaG 1370A-02 (SPAdes) (version 2) | ecosystem: Environmental > Aquatic > Marine > Intertidal zone > Estuary | place... | reverse complement strand
CCCCACTCTTCCTCGTCACTATCATAAATACTACACCGAATACCAGTAGACTACCAGCCACTATCACCTCTATCATCTACTCTTATTCCATTTTATTTTACCACGTAGTTCTTGTAGCTTTTGTAGCACTATTATTTACATGTAGAGCTTTCATGTCGCCTTTGTCCATTCCTTGCGGGACAACCCCGTCCACCGTGTGCGTGACTGGAGCGTAGCGACCCCAGACTTCTTAGATATTAAAAAACATCACAGCTTCATAAAAATATTCTTCCGATATAATTATTGCCCAAACTTTTTCAATCTTTTTTGATTTAAGTTTACATAACCTGTGACTACCATCTATAGTTCTATATTGTAATTTGTGTGGATTCATATAAGTTTCAACCACCATAACAGGAATATCTGTATCAACCATTTTATAATCCTTTAGTTCAATGTTGTCCTTACATTTCCATGAAATAATATCCAATGATAACTCCACCGGTGGTGTATGTAACAAAAAATCATCAAAATATCTAACTGGAATATAACCTTCTATACCATTAACAGACCAGTCATGTCCATCATTAGAATTTTTCATCATCGAATGATTTCCCAATAAATAATTTTTACAACAACTGTCAACTTTTTCACCTATTGATTTTGTATCATTCATATCATATTTTAAATAATGTTTACTCAACCAATGTTCATTATCTAATGTAAAACCTATACTAACACGATTCGTATCACTACTTACACAATGCCACAATGGTTTATCACCCGAAGTTGCTTCAAATGTATTTATCGACCAACCTTTCCTATCATACTTTGTAACAATTTTTCCAGTTTCATTGTCTAAATATCTAAAAAAACTTTTACCACCCTCCTCAGCCCATGTTAAATATACACGTAAACCAGGAGAATCACTATTTGTATGCCAACCACAATACCCTCCCATTGGGTAGTAGTATAATCCAGATGGACGGGCAAAACCATTCATCAAAATACTAACTTCTTTTATTAGATCATACATCTGATAAAAATTCTTTACATACGAAAATCTTTTACAATTTCCATTTACATATCTTGCTTTTTCAACATCACCAAAATTATTTATTAATGTTTCTAAATATTCTTGGCTTAAATCTATTCTATGAAATGGATTATAATTAGTTGTATAGTCTACCAATTTCCATGACATTTTTTCCGCATACTCATTCAATGCATTTTCTAAATTAGCATTCATTAATTTAGAAAATGAAATTTATAAATATAGTTTAACACAATCAGTCATCACACCCAGGCTGTCTTCCACAGGCCTTCGTCCATGACCCGCCAGTAGGACCACCTGGACATTCTGCACCATTATCAGTACCCTTCGCAGTTACTGTAAAGGTTCTTTTAAGGATTTTGGGACATGTTTGCTGCTTATACCCGCCACAACAATAACCACAACCGGCGGGGAAATTAGTCCCCGGGTGTTTACCTATGGGAAAATCACCCGTACTATGTTCCACCATCCCCGACCATTTTCCAGAACTCGATTTACACGCCCTGAATCCATCTTTGTCTATATTATACACACATGCCTTACCACCATTCTTAGCTGGTTTTGTTACAATATATTTTCTTTTTTGAATTCCCGTTCTTTGAACGTCGTATCCACTTTTATCACCACAACTTACAGTGCAGGGACTCCAGTCACCCCACTTACCTTCACAATTAATGGGTTCTGGTGCTGCTGGTGCTGGTGCTGGTGTTGGTACTAGTACTGGTGTTGGTGTTGGTGTTGGTGTTGGTGTTGGTACTGGTGCTGGTACCAACGACTCACCTGAGTCGGATATTGGCGGTTCTTCATTCTTTTTCGTGGAAAAGTATACGACTCCCCATAATAGGGCGAATGTCAAAATAAATATTATTACAACCACTAACATCTTACTATTCAATAACATTTTCTTTCAAAAGTTCTTTTAACTTTTCCTCAAAACTTTCATCCCCCTTAAACTCACAATCTGGGTACATGCCCTCGGGGATCTTTTCCGAGTGCTCGTCCAGTTGTGCCATCATGTCCAAAACCCTCTCCTCCAAACTCATCCGCGGTTGCCCAAAGCCTTGAGTGTACATAGTTGTTCCCTTTTTGAATGTCCTTTTCCTTTCCTTCTTTTCACTTAGGCCTATAAAGTAATTTTTCTAAACGGTTTGGGATTAGTTGCAGTAAATTCTTTTTCTTTTTCAATCATTTCAAGATCAAGCTTCCGAGCCTCGGCCGTTTTTAACCTCCCTCCTTTACACTTTGGATAGGAGTCGTTAATACCCGGAATCTTACCAGTTTTTGCATATGCGTAGCGATTCCAATTTCCTTCACACATTATCGGTACGGGCCTTGTGTCGGGTTGAATGATACCAAGGTATTTTTGTGCAGTTCCTATTACTCCCTTATCGAGGTTCTGTATCGAAGCGTATAGGTCTTCATCTTTCATCCACTGTGCAGTATCTTGCGTGCCACCACCTGGATATGGATGAACTCGATAGTACATATAATCACAATCTATAGCACCTCTATAAGCGCCCGCCCACCTAGTAACACATGGTAAAACTCTTACACCATCAAGACCCCTTGGACAATCCAAACCCCCGTCACTCCCCTCCTCAGTCAATTCAAATTTTTTATATTTAAATCCTGAACATTTGTCCCTATCTCTCTGACAACCACTCCATGAAGTCCAAGTTCCCACACTTGTTTTACATTCTTTAGCTCCATCTTTGTTGAGGTCGTACACACACGCCTTACCACCATTTTCAGCCTTTCTAAGTGTAATCCAATCACGCTTCTGTGTCCCTGTTTTGGAACCACTACCATCCGTCACACATGAAGCCGAACATTGTGACCATTCACCCCATTTACCCACACAGTCTACTGGTAATACCGACCATTTACTTGTACCAAAGTCAAACTTGTGTTTAGAACCTTTATTGGTATCTTCTATAGTAAGTTCTCTTGTCATCGATACAACATTAAGTTTATCATCAAATAATGTAACCAATAAACCCTTATCTATTCCTTTCATAAGTAAGACAACACTCTGTATCTCCTGCACAGAACCCAAATCAATTTCTATATGTTGTCGGTTAGGCTGGTTGTCATTCTTATCATCCGTTACAGTGTTACCCAGGGTCATCTCGTCACCGTCGTTGAATGCAGATAAAGTTTCCTTCCCTGAAGAATTGGTAGCGATGGGTTTTTTCAATGCAATGTTCTTACCATCTTTACCATATACATATACCTCGTTCAAGATTATCGGTCTTTCCTCCCACTTTTCAATAAGAGCATTCTTACTCACTTTGACATATCTCGCCTTTGGATACCCAATTTCCAATATCTCAGTAGAAGTCTCCTTTGTACTCGATTCGTTATCCTGTTTATCAGTTTCCTGAGCAGATGAAGATTTAGTATCACTTGAAGTCACAATGATCTCACCAGTGTTGCCAACCTCTTCCTCCTCACCACCTCTATTGTTCATGAAGAGAAATACCCCCCCAACAAAAGAAGAAACTAGAAGTAGCACAATTATAACCACTAACATCTTATTGTATTACAAGTTTTTTTTTCAAATCACTACATCACCCACAAATCCACACTCTGTCAATAAAGGGTCTAGTACATTTCCATGCGTCTCACATAGTGGACATATATCGATTGGCATCTCACCCAAAGCATGGGTGTGCTCTGGTTGAATCTTCTTAGGTTTTATCACCTTCTTGACCTTCTTGGGTCGCTCTGGTCTGTCAACCTTCTCGTCATGCATCCTACAGTAATCAGTTCCCGTGACTGCCCCATTCCTACACACAGTTCCTTTCCCAGTCACACCCTTGCACATCTTCTTCTCCGTAACCGGTTGGAGATTCTTCATGGACGCAATCTCATCACGGAGAGAACGAACTTCTTGTAATAATTGAATAAGAACTTCAGGATCTATTGGAGACTCCATTTTACTTAATTATTGCAGATTGTTTTCGTCACTTAGGTTTTATTTAGTCTGTCTATAAAGTGTTAAAAATGAAAATCCCAACACGACATACAAAACATATCTCAATGTTTCTGGTATCACCAACCATTCTCGGATAACCCCCTTTTCATCTTCAGACAACTTTGTCATGAAAAAGTTCAAATTATTTATCAACTTGTGTAAAATTAATATCGCCATAAGTAAAAATATCATACTAATGATTACGAATGCTACATTGTACAGTGAATTACCTTTACCACGGTAAAATCGCGAATACCCCAACAGTGCCAATGATATAGATGTGTATAAACCCACATTTCTCAAAGCTGTCTGATAAAACATCAAAGTATCTTTGAATGTCAACTCCATTTACTTGTTACAAATATTTTTTTCATTACATACACTAAATGAACAGACCAGCTATTAATGTTGCTATCGAAGCTCTCGTCATAGGTGTGATGAATGCCACCCTCATCTACGGTATCAATAAGGTTGACCCAAGCCTAGAGTCCCCCATTCTCCACCTCATCGCGGGTGCCCTCATCCACATCATCTTCGAATACACTGGCGGTAACAAGTGGTGGTGTAAGACAACTTACTAAGCCAAACCAAACATCGCCTGCAGATCACCCCTAGCCATATACAAGTCATCCAATTCGTCATTCATTTCCTGAATGAGTTCCCGATTTACAAGATTTGTTCGTTGAATGTAACTCTTGTAAAAAGCCCTCTCATCTCTGATCACACCCCCCTTCTCACGAAGTTCCTCAATTGTGAATCGTCGAAGAGGCATATTTAATATCCGAGACATCTCTTTTACTGCATCCCTCTTTACAGCTTCAGTGATATTCTTCCTGATTTTAGTCTTCTTCAAACGATCCTCAACCTGCTTGATCTTCATAATAATTTCATCATAGTGCCGTAAGTCATTCTCATCAGGGACTGGTATTTGAACCACTTGGAACGGGGGAATCACCGGAAGACTTCTAGAATCAGTCGTGGGTGGATTTTGATCGTTGAGAATCTCAATGCGTTCTTGGTAAAGCATCTCCATTTCACGAACATTATCTCCGAGACGAACAACAGTCCGTGCAGCATTGGACATCCCATCGTGAACACCCTTCATGAGGTCACACATTTTCAAGTAACTCCCCTCTGGAATTGACTTGGAAATGGTATCGAGTTCGGCCATGAGGTCTCGGAGGTCTTCCATTTTTTGTTTTGGTATTTTTATTTTTTTCATTCAACTTAGGTTTAAATTCTAGATATCCAAGCAGATCTCAACCTCGGATCAGTAGTTGTTGAATCTACAAGTTCTATGTATGTCTGTTTCAGTCTATCAGAATCGGCGCGTATACTAAAAAATTCAGTCTGATTTCTACATTCACTGAGGTCGCGTCTCAATTGTTGAAGTTGATTCCAGATATCGTATAAACGGAAAGGTGGAGGCCATGCTAATCCATCATAAAGGAGACTAGATGAAATAGATTCTCTCTGCTCCGGGTAAGACTTAAAGACTTTATGCAAACATCGACATATTTTCAGATATTCACCCTCCGGTAGGTGTTCTGAATTGTTGTCAATGTGTTGCATCACCTCCTTGAGGTGCTCCATTTATATACAAATAGTTTTTAATTACACATCATCTAACTTTTCTATAGCATCTTGAAGCCACCCGATCTGTTGTGTAATAGATTCTCTGTACTTTTCCCGAAATTCATTCTCATGAAGTAAATATCGATTAAATATCCTATGTTTTACTTCTGGAGTTAATGCCTCCCACTCGGCGTCGTTTAATCCCATTATCTCACAGTACTCATATTGTGCCTCGAGCTTTATTCGCTTAGTCAATCGAACCAGCTTTCTATATTCAGTACGCTCCTTTTGTAAATAGTCAATCTGTCCATGGAGGAAATTATAGTCTGCATCAATAGCTTTATCGTAAAGTGACTCAAAAAATAAAGGACCCTCCCCCCTTCTCATCTCCCCATAATTAAAAAGATATACCGGATCCGCTCTAGTAGAATACGCATTCTTCAAGTGATTACAAATTTCTAAATACTGACCATCCCCAAACTTCTCGGAGTTTTGGTCTACTATTTGCATAACCTTTAACAAGTCATCCATCTTAAACACAAGACGTCTCTATTGTCTAAGTATTTTTTTCAAATACTAATTAAGGTAATGTATAAAACATCTTATGACAAGTCTGAATGTCAAATTGGTGTAATACATATTGGCTATGGTGCCTTTCACAGAGCACATCAGGCTGTATACCTAGACGACTACATGGAAAAGACTGGCGACCTCAGTTGGGGAATTGTCGCCGTCAATCTGAGAAATGAAGGATTCCGAGAAATAGAAGACTATGTTTTGAAAACACCCTCACAATGTAGGTTGGTGAGGTCTCACCTGGATTACGTAGATTGGACACAGAGTAGAGCAATTGCCAAACACTTACTCACACTTCCCAGTGTTCATCTCATATCTATCACTGTTACAGAAAGTGGGTATTCTCCGGGTTCTCCTCTATTTGAATATCTCGCATGTGGTCTCAGAAACAGAAACTCACCCATCACAATCATGTGCTGTGACAATATCCGCCAAAATGGTCTTGTCCTCGAAACACAATTCTTAGCCTACCTCTACCAAACAAACCAACATGAACTGGTAATATGGGTCAAGGAAAATGTGAAATTCCCATCGTGTATGGTAGATAGAATTACACCCAGAACAACAGAGTTTTTGAAAGAAGAAATTGAAGAAATGTTTCCAGGTTACGGTAATAATCCTGTCCAAACTGAAGAGTATTCTCAATGGGTCATCGAAGATAACTTTGCATCCACATTCCCAGACCTATCCCTAGTTGGCGCCACATTGACTTCAAATCTTGAACCCTACGAAGAAACAAAAATACGTATTCTCAATGGGGGACACACATCTCTCGCGTATCTCGGAGCCCTCGCGGGATACTCCACATTTGATCAAGTTATGGCGAATTCAGTGCACCGAGAACATTTTAGAAAACTTCAAACAGAAGAGATTGTTCCATCCATAGAAAGTGAAGTTCCCTTCGATCTATACGAATACATGGAACAGGTTGAAGAAAGAATTTCAAGTGAATCTAATGGTGATAGCTTGGATAGAATCTGTATGGATGGATTCACAAAGTTTCACACTTTCGTCGTTCCATCCCTACGTCGATGCTTAGATCAGGGAAAGAGACCCATTCACACATATAAAAGTATCGCGGCGTGGTACATATATGCGAGAAGGTTTGGTAGGGGGTGCACGAAGATAAAGTATAGCGAACCCAATTGGGTCCTTCTAGAACCACTCCTCAGAGACGGTCATGTCGATGACTTTGTATCAAATGAAAGATTGTGGGGGGACATTCCAAAAAAATATATTACATTTACAAGAGATCTAAAATCTATTCTACTCTCCCAAACATATGAAAAAGAAATTGACCTTCTCGGTTAATTATGATTTGATAAAATACTTCGAAATGAACGCTTCGCGATGGAACCCCAGTGTATAAGCCATGATAGGTCTTGGTATCCCATACACTCCGAGAACTCTCTGTAAGCCGTGTGAGCTTTTTGGATTGCTCCAGTCAATTCACGCTCCGACCGTTCCGCCTCCAAAACCTCTCTCGCAAGAAACTTCTCGTATATTTCCTTTTCATTTTCAATCTCGAAGACCTTTGCACGAAGTTCTGAAATTGTATAGTCTCCCAAAGTGACACCATGGGTAGTGGCAATTTCTACCAATGCGTCCACCTTGAGAGCAGGTGTTACTTCAGTCCGCTTACTTATGTTTTTGTAGTGGTTGCTCACATTGTCATAGTAACACATAGTCATAATCCACTGATAACATTTATCTATGCAGTTCCGATCTATAACAATTTCCTGCTCCGAAAAATCCGGTGTAACACACAACGTATCTTTGGGACCATGGAGATGCTTCATTATATTACACATCTTGAGATATTCTCCTTCGGGGATGGAAGAAGAATTTTCATCGATGAGGCTCATAAGTTCTTGAACAGACATTCTTACATTTTACATTACAATGTCGCACTTAGGTTTGACGCAACTAAACGAATTGTTTCTACTTGTTCTTCACCCCTCTCAATCAAATAATTTGCCGCTTCACCCGGAA
>Ga0208023_1000455_pt1 | contig 8235 bp, 6 predicted proteins | sample Colrivmet1370A02_FD_187625 | JGI IMG/M metagenome (GOLD analysis project Ga0208023, IMG submission 187625) | Estuarine microbial communities from the Columbia River estuary - metaG 1370A-02 (SPAdes) (version 2) | ecosystem: Environmental > Aquatic > Marine > Intertidal zone > Estuary | place: USA... | reverse complement strand
CATGTCGCCGCTTTTAATAACCGCGTCAGTGATTTTTTCAACCGCTGCGCCGCCACCTTGAAACCACTTTAAAATACTCATGCTTTGGTCATCCTCTCGTAATCAGCTATTGCTTCGGCTAACGAACAATAAAGCTGTTCTTTCTCGCCCTTTTCGTTAATAACGTAGTATGCGCCCCAAGTGGCCAGCGCGCCAGTCGGTCGAACGTCAATATGAAAACCTGCGCGATTCCATTGCGGATAAAATCCAATGCCAGTAAACCCCAAAGATTTCGCAAGTGTAAAAAATTCACGAACCTTTTTCGCGTCATCCAGCCCGCTCGGTTGAATATCAACCGCCCTGACTTCACCCTGTACAATAAAATCGTGGTATCCGCCGCCGCTGGTTCTGCCGACTGCGCCGTTCGCGCTGCTGATAAAGATAGGTGCGCCCCACAATTCACGCAAAGCGTCCAACAGTGCCAAAAGCTGTGGCGACATTGATTCAAACCAGCCCTGAAATTCGCTTTCTTCAAAGTGCCTCATTTCGTACCCCATCCAGTTCCTTTCGCGTGAATCGGTGTCGCTGTTATCACAACAACCAACTCCGCGCCGCATTCCTTACATGGCGGCAACGGGTCATCAATCGGCTTTTTGATTTCAGCAAGCGCGCCGCAATCTTTGCAGCGCGTGTCATAGGCCGCCATTATGCGATTGCGTCTTCAAATGGCGTTAAGTCTCTGTCACCCCAAAAATCGCGACTAACAACCCACTCCAGATGGTATTTGTTTTGTTCAAATCTTTCTTGCTCCTCGTCAGTCAGCGTTTCCTTTGCGCCTAAGTCATTGACGATCTTTAAGCTATCCATAGCCGCCGAGTAGCGCCGATCTATTTTTTCTGCCGCAGTTAAATTTTCCATTATTTCGACTCCAATTCTGCCACTCTTGCCGTCAGTTCTTTGATTGCGTTAACCAATACTGGAATTAACGCGGTTTCGTTATACCGTAGTTTATCTGCGTCATCTGCATTAATAATGACGGGCGAATCGCCCTCAAGTGCGAGAATGTCTTGCGCCTTGAATCCGTAGCGCACTCGCCCGTTTGTTTCTTCGCTCTCACGATCAACACGGAATTTATACGCTGTAGGAATTAGGCCGTTAACAAAATCCAATCCATGCGGCACTGGTGCAAACTCCGTCTTGTCCCTTGCATCAGAAACTACAGTCCACGCAACCTGAATGTGTGCGTCTGTCACCGATGTTGTGCCCATCGAAATATGATTGCTTTCGGTTGTTATGGCAAACGCTGGCGCCACTACGCCCGCGCTATTCCTGCCGCCGATGCCTATGTTCCCGCCACCCGAACCCGCCAGCCTTAAAGCGCCAGAACCAATGCCAGTGTTATAGTTTCCCGTTACGCCCCACAGACTCTCGAATCCGACTGCCGCGTTATGACTACCGCTTGAATTATATGCCATTGAATCAGAACCAATGGATGTATTATTGTTTCCTGTAACGTTGCCATAGAGTGCCGTAGTACCGACGACTGTGTTATTCGCGCCTTCGGTATTACCAAGCAAGGCATTGTATCCGACTGCTATGTTATTCGCGCCTGTGGTAGTTGCCACCGCTGCTTTTGCGCCGACCGCAGTATTACCTGCTGACGTGGCTTTGTTCAAAGCCTGATAGCCCACACCAGTATTGTAATCTGCTGATACGCAATACCTCACAGACTGATACCCGATGGCTGTGTTATACGCGCCTGTCGTATCGGCAAACAACGCCCAAGAACCCAGTGCCGAGTTGCAAGAACCCGTGGTTACGTTATAACCAGACCATTTGCCCATAGCGGCGTTGTTGCCGCCCGACGTCAGTAAACTAAGTGAATCTGTGCCGAATGCGGCGTTATTCGCGCCGATTGTTGCTGTAGAGAGTGCATTTGTGCCGAATGCTGTGTTTTCTCCGCCCGACGTTATTGCATCTCCTGCGGCTATCCCATACAACGCCAAATTAGCGGCGCTCGTCACCGTTGGCATTGCGGCGCTTGACATACTATCTACGGTCGTCACTAACCCGCCGCCACCACCACCGCCAACCCCTGTAAGCACCACGCTCGCATCGTCACCGACTTTCACCAACCTGCCCGCCGTGGTGTCTGTTGTCGATGTGGTGACGTCTGCCGATGCCGCTGTACCTAATGTTGGGAATGTTGGTAGGTCAGAATTTAGCGGTATTTGATTTGCCGCCGTTCCTGTGTTCTTTGTGGCTGCTGTGCCGAATGTTGGGAATGTTGGTAGGTCAGAATTTAGCGGTATTTGATCCGCCGCCGTTCCTGTGTTCTTTGTGGCTGCTGTGCCGAATGTTGGCAGGTCTGAATTTAGCGGTATATCACCCGCCGCCGTGCCAACCTGATATTGGCCAGCACTCACGACCCAAGTCGTGTCGGCCTGATTTCGTATTTTAAGAACGCTATTGGCGGTATCGTACCACGGCATAAATGGTGCGGTTACGCTTGGTGCGGTCGCGCCAGCGTTGACAGTTTTAATGGCGTCAGCCAGTGCGTTTAAGTCTGCCCGCGTAGCGGGGAAACCTTGGTTGTTTATGACGTAATCGTGTTGGCTCATTCTATAACCCTCGCCCGTAGCCTTTTGCTAGATAATCAAATTCGCGACTGACCAAAGCGCCCGCCGCGTTCCTAAATTCGACAGTAAAACCAGTATTCGATTTCGCTGTGATATTGTAATAATCCCCAGTTTGCGCGTTTTGGGTCGCAATGCCAACAGCTTTCAAAACCTTAAACGGTCTATCAAATGTTGCAACATAAGGCGCGGCGGCGGAAACAATGTCATTCCCAGACTGTAGCGCGTCAGGCATATCAACGAATACGCGCAAATCTGTAATGCGTGGCGAGGCCGATGTATCTTGTGAGCGCATTACAACGCGCCATTCAAAAGCCCGCGCCGTAGCGTCAGAAACGAAAATTCTCTGCCATTCAGACCACACTGGCGAACCTGCTGGGTCGTCTTGCGTTGTTCTCATTTCTAGCGATGCCGTTGTTTCATCGAAGTCATCTGGGGAACCGTCAAAAAGGCCGCCGCGCGAATCGAACCAATTATCGCTAACGCTGTCAAAGGTATCAATATATCCAATGTATTTTACATCAAAATCAAATGATATTCTTGAAGTGAAAACCGCTCCCAGATCAAGCGTATTATAAAAATAATAATAACCAATAGCCGCTACCGAACCTGTTCCGCCATCAAAAAGACCAAAGGCAAGATCAAAATCGCCAGTCGCCAAATCGAATGTGGTGGCAGTATCAAGTAACAATTCTTTTTCAGCGCCGAAAAACCCGAAGCGGCGAACCGTCACATTTTCACGCTGGCCAAGAAAGTTCGGCGATTCCGTTATTGTTTCAACAACGTTCAGCAATCCAATGCCAGCAATGTCTGTTGTGATAGAAACCTTAGCTGGTTCAAGTGACCGCAAGCCCAGCTTGTCAAAAGCCACGACAAAGTACGTTCCAGTCATGGCTGGCACAAAACACGACACAGACGGGCGCGCAACTTTTGTTATTAAGTCCTGTGCGTTTGAATATGTCGCCCCACTGGTGGCGCTTGAAAAACGAACACGGTAATGCGACAAATCAAGATCGCCGACAGCATCCCACGACAAAAAAACCTGATTCCCAAGCACGTTCGCCAGTAATCCAGTGACGTTTTCAGGCGGTTCTGTCTGGCCGACAACTTGGTACGTAACCGTTCGCCAGACTGACAAGCGGCCATCGAACGAAAGCGTTCGTGCCCTAATGTAATACACGCCATTATCTTCGACGTTTGGTATCCTGAACACGCCGTTTGTGCCAGTGCCCACATTCTGATAGCTGGAATCTCCATCGTTTTCAGCGCCAAGAACGTATTCAACTTCGTACTGTTTAACAAAATTATTCCCGCCGTCAGTAACCAAAACATCTAACGTTGTCGTCACTGTTTCAGCGTATGACGTTAAAAAATCCGAAACGCTTATGTTCGGAACGGTTGCAGGGTTAAAAGGTGCCTCGATCTTAATGCCTATAACCGCCGAAACTGGGGCAGACGAAACGCCATTTTTTGAAACCGATCTAGCATAAAATTTAAAACCAGTGCTGTAAATTTCACCTCGCGAAACTAAAAATGCGTTTTCTTCATTCAAGTCGTGCGGCAAAAATGTTTCGACAAGTTCAGCGCCAACTGGAACGGTTATGCCTGTATCCCAGTCAAAAATAACCAAATCATCCCAAACTATTTCCCATTTAAAATATGAGAATTTTGTGTATGAATAGTCTGGGTCATTCGGCGGTGTGGCTGTGGCCGTTATGTAACCGTAACCCGCGCTGGTAGGGTCTGGCGTATAGACCAATGCCAAAGCTGTAGGCGGCGGGCATGTTCCGTCAGCACCAGCGCCAGCCACTTGCGTAGCAGTACCAGCTTTTTTTATGTAACGCGCAATATATAGGGAATTCCTATAGTCAGCGTCTACCGTTGCCGCTTGTGCTGTTGTTTGGTACGGAAGCCAAGTGTAATCTCGCTCCAAATATGCATCTGTTTCGCGCGCTCTCGTATAGCTGGTTGTTCCAGCAATCAACGCACCGTATGGCTTTTTCCCAGATTTCGATTCGACGTTTGCATACAGAATTGGTATTGGGCTTGACGATTGTTTGATCAATACAACACACGCGCCAGCGAAACCACTTCCGCCGCTGCCAGCATAAATCTGCTGTGTTGTTCCGCCCTCGGAACCATCGCCGCCGTTGGTTATTATTTTCGCACTCGCATCGGCAAAAAGATTGTCGCACACCAAAACAATGCCACCGCCAGACTTGCCACCGTCACCACCAGCCGCCCAAACCTTGCCGCCTGTTATGTTCACTAATGCCCGTGCCCGTGCGCCGCCAGAACCACTTGAACCCATTAGCGTTGTTGGTAGGCCAACGATTTCGTCGTTTTCATTTATAGAAAGTATTATCCCTTTCACGGAATTTGATATTGCTGCAACATTGGCAGACGATGGCCGCCACGCATCGCGTGACACCTTGGTTCCACTAAATCCCCAGATTGAATCGATTCCCTCGTCAGCGTTATCTTTACCGCCAAAAAAACCTTGTTGGCCTTGTACGCCCGTCCAAGTGTCACCCGCTGGCATTCCAGCGCCACCGTTCAAACCCCTGCCAGCCGATGTTATGGTTGCATTTCCTATAAGCGAAATATCATTGCAGTCGATAGTTGTATTCAGTGAAGTTTCAAGAACACCACCAGTTTCGATTATAATGTTGCCGTCATACCAATAGCGCCCGCTGGCCGTTGTAGCGCCGCCCGTTAGCGATGCCGTGCCTGTTATTCTAAGCGTTCCGCCCGCGTCAGTGTACGAACCAGTCAAGCCCTCTGGTAATTGCGTCCAGCCTGTGTGATTTATCACTGTCGGGTCAACGCCTTTCTCGAAGTCTATTTGCGTTGGTTCGCCGCTTGTACCAAAAAGCGCCAGCGTTGAAGTTCCGCCCGCGAAATCAATAGAAACTCCTTGAATTTCCATTGTTGTCTCGAACGTGTCTGTGTCTGCATAATCTGGGTATGGCAGCGAAACAAGCACCAGATCGCCAACTTCATATTGCACAGCGTCAGAAAGAAAAACAGTGGCGCTGGCTTTGATTGCTGGGTTTGAATATCGGGCGCGTATGCCCTCGGCGAATTGTTCCAAAGTGTGTTGAATATCTTGCGACCTGTTACGCACACCGTCCATTTTTATGGACAAAATGTCGCTGGTGAAATTGTTGCGGTCAATAGAATCCTGATCAATAAAAATTGATCGGCGGGCATGTTTTTCAATGTCGTGCCGCCATTCCCATAGAATTTCGAAGCGGTTTTTAATGGCTTTCGCTTCACGCTTGATTTCTGAAAAGCTAACCGCGTTTGTGCTGTCGATATATCCATCTGGCGCGGATTTCTGATAAATCGCCGAAAATCTTTTAAGTTTCAACTCGCCGCGGGCGTCAACTTTCAGAAATAGGTTGGCTGGGCGCATGGCTTGGCTTGCGATAAACTGCTTGGCGTCAATGGGCTTTGGGTTCATAAATGACAGCGGAACCGCCCACAAGTCAGCGCCGATCAACTCAAACGATAGCAAATCAACCTTGTCGGCAGTCAATCCAGCGTGCCAATGGCTGGGCAAGCGGGCACCAGCCTGACCATAAAGGTCGCCAGTCATTACCGCCAAAATCATTTTCGGAATATTTAAATCAAGGTAAATAAATTCTTCAACTTCTGAAACCGCGCCATTGCCGTCAGCCGTTCCTTTCGCACTTATCTGTTTCGTGCCCAACACGCCACGGGTAACGCCTGTAAATTTCTTATCAGTCAGCCCTGTATAGCGCAAAACCTCGAAAACGTCAGCGCCATCGCTGTCAACGCCTTTGATTTTCACATAGCCCACGGTTGAATTCGGCTCGTCAGCCCAATCGCTGTCGTGCGCGACCATTTCAAATCCAGCCGTACTGACAACCGCGATTTCGGTAAGCGTGCCTGTGCTTGTGAAACTGCCGAAAAGCTGGGTCGACTTCTTAGAAAATACCGACCTTTTAATGAACCTCTGCGTATCAATCAATCGAATGACGTAAGAATCAAAAGTATTATCGACACCGTCAACCCAATACGTAGCCAAAAGCTGATAGTCAACAAAAGCCATTTCTTCATAGCCAATCCATAACTCAACTTTATCGCCAACGATTGTATCGTTTGTTGAAAGAATTGCGCGCAATCTGGCGGTCAAACCGTTGTCACGGGTCGCAATATCCATGCCGCCCAAAACAGAAACGCCCTTTTCTGGTTCAATGGTCTGGGTCGTAAGCCCAGTCGCCATTATGCCCTCGTATTGTGTCGCGCCTGTTGCAATATCGGCGTGACTAACAAGCCAAAAAACGCCAGTACTGTTCGTGACCTTGGCGGCGATTCTTGGCGAACGTGTGCGCTGGACGTTTGACTCCATAAAGGCGCTGGAAAATGACCGCATTAAACAACCTCGCGAATGGTGAAACTATAGGTGAAAAAATCGACCGTTCCAGTCGTTACGCGTTCCCGCGAATGCTGGCCAGTGCGTTGCACTGATCGAACCGTGCCATCGTCAACGTCAGTGAAATCGAAAGTTTCGCCATTGATCGTTGAGAAAATAAATTCATCAAATTCTGGACGGTCGGCGGGCAAAATTGGCATGGTCAAAACCTGCCAGCTGTTCGCTATGTAGTGCAATGTTGACTGCCGTTGACCGCCCATAGAAACGGCCTCTGTTTTTCTTGCCTCTGTGCTGCGCTCGAACGATTGAAGCGCGGGCGAAATGACAACAGTCGCGCCCAAAGTGTTAACCAATTCACGTTTAGCTGTATATACAATATCAACCATTTGCGACCACCTGCCCTTGTGTTGAAGCACCGTCAAATAATACACCATCGCGGCTGAAAAAGTCTTTCAACTTGTCAATCACATCGTCACCAGCGCCCGCGCCAAATTGCCCGCCAGTGATATTCACTGAAACCTGCTGCATCTGGCCTCCGCCGCCGCTGGCTTGTGCTGCCGCTGGTGGCGCTGCTGGTGCCGTCGCGCTGCCGCCTTTGCCGCCGAATTGGGTGTTCTTGATCTTGTTAACCTGAATCATGCCAGCCGCAATCACGCTGGCCGCTGCCGCAAAGCCAAGAATGCCGCCTTGCCCGTATGCCTTGGTCGCGCCTTGGTAAGTGTTAATCAGTGCCATCCCGATTGAAGCGGCTTTACCTGCTTCAAATTCTTTTTTGCTGCCCGACTCCATTAAATGACTGGCCACCGCCGCCGCGCCGCTCATAATCGTGGCCTTTTGGTCAGCCACCATCTGTTCGTTCGCAAGTTTTTCGGCGTTTGCCTTGGCTGTGGCCGCCGCTTCATTCGCGCTCATTATCTGCCAATGACGAACCCATGCCGCTTTTTGCAGTTCGTTCATGTCAGCATCGAACGCCAGTTTGTCAGCCGCCATCTGTTTCTCTTTCGCGGCGCGCTTTTCGCGGCTGTCGTTCCATGTTTTTGAATTTTGTAGGCTAACAAGTTTCTCGGCATCATCTGACTTTGCGGCGCTTTCTGCGTTTGAAAAATCATCAAGCATTCCTTTGTCACGATTATATTTTTCATGTATTTTCAACAGCGCTGCCGCATGTTCAGCCTCTCTATCTTTTTCGTCTTGCTTTCGCGCAATATCAAGTTCGGC
>Ga0208023_1000422_pt1 | contig 8546 bp, 4 predicted proteins | sample Colrivmet1370A02_FD_187625 | JGI IMG/M metagenome (GOLD analysis project Ga0208023, IMG submission 187625) | Estuarine microbial communities from the Columbia River estuary - metaG 1370A-02 (SPAdes) (version 2) | ecosystem: Environmental > Aquatic > Marine > Intertidal zone > Estuary | place: USA... | reverse complement strand
TATGAGCAAGGTAAAACCGACGCTATTAAAAGCCAGTTAGCTAAGTCTAAAAACATAAGCACAGAGCCTCGTAAAACTCAAGATGGCAGTGTGTTTATTAATGGGATGAAAGTAAAAGCGGTAACAGGCCAAGACTCTTCGAGGCTAAAAATTAAAACAAGAAAATTTAACAATTAAAAACTAAATTATTATGGGAACACTATCCCCTACATTTGGCTCGATTGTACCATCGCAGTCACAACAATTACTACAGTCTAACTATTTGCAGTTTAACACTGGAACTGGAAAAGACTTTGCACAACAGTATTTACCTGAAATCTACGAACAAGAAGTAGAGCGTTATGGAAACAGAACATTATCTGGATTCTTACGTATGGTTGGAGCTGAAATGCCAATGACATCAGATCAAGTTATCTGGTCAGAACAAAATCGTTTACACATCGCTTATAATGATTGTACTAACGACGGAGTTAATGGAATTCAAATAGGAAACATAGGAGGTACTAGCGCTGCTGGAACTTTAATTCAAAATGTTATTTCTCCTGGTCAAACTATCGTTATTTTAGATGATTTAGGAGCTGAGTTAAAAGCTATAGTTACTTCTTCTCACCCAAACACAGGTGCTTTAGTAGTAGCTCCTTATACAGCTGCTAACACTGCTGGAATATCTACCGTAACAGACGCTGTGAAGATATTTGTTTATGGTTCTGAGTTTAACAAAGGATCTCAAACATCTTCATGGGATGGTTCTGCTGGAGCAATCACAGGAACTACCAATGTGAGTATCGACCCTACGTTTACTCAATTTAGCAATTCTCCTATTATTATTCGTAACGGATATACTATCAACGGATCTGACATGTCTCAGATTGGATGGGTAGAAGTAGCTACTGAAGACGGAACATCTGGATACTTATGGTATTTAAAAGCTGAATCAGAAACTCGTTTACGTTTTGAAGATTACTTAGAGATGAGTGTAGTTGAAGGTGAGCTTGCTTCTGGCACTGGTGCTGGATCTGCTAACGCCGCTGGATTTAAAGGTACTCAAGGTTTATTTGCCGCTGTAGGCGACAGAGGAAACGTTGAAGTTGCTTTTAGCGGAGCTAACTTAGATGACTTTGATGCTATTCTATCTAACTTAGATACTCAAGGAGCTATTGAAGAAAACATGTTATTCTTAAACCGGGCTACTTCTTTAGAGATTGACGGTATGCTAGCTGGCGTTTCTGCAGGAGCTAACGGAGGTACTGCTTATGGATTATTTGAAAACTCTGAAGAAATGGCATTAAACCTAGGGTTCAGTGGTTTCCGTAGAGGATCTTACGATTTCTATAAGACTGACTGGAAATACTTAAATGATGCTTCAACTCGTGGTGCTCAAACAGGTATTAGTTCAATTGAAGGTTTGTTAGTACCAGCTGGAACTTCTACAGTTTACGATCAAATTTTAGGAACTAACATCCGTAGACCATTCTTACACGTGCGATATAGAGCTTCTCAAACAGAAGATCGTCGTATGAAGTCTTGGTTAACTGGATCAGCAGGTGGTGCTTTCACAAGTACTCTTGATGCAATGGAAGTTAACTTCTTATCTGAAAGATGTTTAGTAGTGCAAGCTGCTAATAACTTTGTATTATTCAAAGGAGCATAATTTGCTCTGGTAGGTTTACCCTCGTTGAACTGACGGGGGTAATTCTTACCTTTATTAAATTATTAAATTATATTATATTATGGCTAAAAAACAAACAGTCCAAGATACGTCTTGGGAAATTAAAGATAGAACTTATTTAACAACGGGTAATCAAAAACCATTAACATTAAAAATCCCTTCTAAACACTCACTTAGGCATGCGCTCCTCTATTTTGATGAGAAAACCAATGAACAACGAGAGCTTAGATACGCAACCAACCAGAACTCACCTTTTAAAGATGAGCAAAAAGGAGAAGTTACTTTAGGGCATATTGTTTTTCAAGACGGTTCTTTGTTTGTACCTAAAAGAAATCAAGTACTACAAAAAATATTATCACTGTATCATCCTCTAAAACATAAATTATATAAAGAACTAGATCAAATTGAAATAGCTCAAGATGATTTAGTTGACTTAGAATTAGAGATTGATGCTTTGAACGCAGCACAAAACATAGATGTAGATCAAGCTGAAGCTATACTGAGAGTTGAGATTGGATCTAGAGTATCAGAGATGAGTTCTAAGGAGCTTAAAAGAGATTTATTATTATTTGCTAAGAACAATCCTAAACTATTCTTAAACCTAGCAAATGATGATAATGTTCAATTACGTAATTTTGCTATTAGAGCAACAGAGGCTAAGATTATTAAACTAGCTGACGACCAAAGAACATTTACTTGGGCTTCAAACGGGCGCAAACTAATGACGGTTCCGTTTGATGAGAACCCTTACTCAGCTATGGCATCTTTCTTTAAAACAGACGAAGGCATACAGGTCTTCCAATCTATAGAGAAAAAATTCTCATAACATGTAATATTAATAAGGGAGGTGTAATGCCTCCTTTATTATAATAAAAATAAATAATGGCTATAAACGTAAATACAGTATATCAAACTGTTTTAATGATACTGAATAAAGAGCAGCGTGGTTATATGACCCCGACTGAGTTTAACACGGTAGCAACACAAGTACAGTTAGAAATATTTGAAAAATACTTCGATGATCTAAATCAGCAACTACGTATACCTCAAGCGGATACAGATTACGCGGATAGACAAGAAAACATTGACGAAAAAATAGCAATATTTAAAACTTTTGGACCAGCTACTTACGTTACATTATCTGGTCTTTCTTATTTTACGTTACCAACCGAAGATAGTTACTTAGAGTTTGTAGACTTCTATAGACTTGGCAATGTAATTTATAACAACGAAAAAATAGTTCAAAGATTAGATAGACATGATTTTTATTACGTAAATCAGTCAAGGCTAACTAAGCCGACTAAAATTAATCCGGTTTATCTTTATGAAAATCAAAAACTTTTTGTTAAGCCCGAAACAATAACAAAAGACATTCAAGTTGACTACGTGAGAAAACCTAAAGATATTATTTGGGACTTTACTGTAGGGAATTTAGGTCAATATGTTTTCAATAGCTTACCCACATCAATTACTCAAAATTTTGAATTGCACGAATCTGAGCAATCTGAAGTTATATTAAAGATATTACTATACGCTGGTATAGTTATAAGAGATCCTCAAATAGTTCAAGCGGCTGCAGCGCAAGTTCAAGCTGATGAAGCAAATAAAAAAAGTTAACAAATGGCTACACCTAACAACGGTCTAATAACTGAAACTAACGCGCAGTATTACTCAGGTTCTCAAACCTTTGAAGCGCCTATAGTTAATTCCACCATAACAGCAACTTTCGACACAGATTTAATATTTGGCAGTTCAGACCCTACTACCGCTGGTTATAATTTAAATAATTTTAAACTGTACGTTAGTCCATTAGGTTTACCTGGAACTTTTATAGAATACGTTTCTAGTTATACCGTAAGCAACAATGTAATTACTTTAGGTACAGCTCCTCAGGCTGATGAATGGTTTGTTGTTCAACTACTTACAGAATTTGGTGGAGAATATGGAGATAGAGACGCTTTTGGCGATACAGTAGAAGATAATTACGGTGGATATGCTTACACTACACTAGAAGACGTTATAACTAACTTTATGATAGGTTATGTAGGCGCAGGTAAACTTATACCAAGCGCTAAAACAACTGACGTTATATTTTTTGCTAAACGAGGACTACAAGAATTTAGTTATGATACTTTAAAAAGTATTAGATCTCAAGAGCTTACGGTAGCTTCAAATCTTGGTGTTATACTTCCTCAAGACTATGTTAATTATGTTAACGTATCCTGGATTGATAATCAAGGTGTTAAGCATATAATATATCCGACAACCTTAACTACAAACCCTTACGAAACACCTAGTCAAGACAGACAGGGAATTCCTATACAGGATAATGTAGAAGAAAACATAAATACAACTTCTTTAACAGAAGAAAGATGGGCTAAAAACAATTTAAAAGAAATAAACAACGCTCAGAGTAATTTAACAGGTATGCTGTTGTCAGATGGCTTAGGTTACCCAAGCATGTATGGTGATAATTATTTAGGTCAAAGATATGGTTTACAACCGGAAACATCACAAATAAACGGTTGGTTTACTATAAACGAACGTACTGGTAAGATGTCTTTTTCAAGCGATTTAGCTGGTCGTATTGTGGTTTTAGAATACATATCCGACGGTCTAGGTTATGATGCTGACATGAAAATACCTAAACTGGCTGAGGAAGCTTTATACGCTCATATAAGTCACGCAATTATAGCTTCTAGAATTAATCAACCAGAGTATGTTGTTCAAAGGTTAAGACGCGAAAAAAGTGCTAAACTTAGAAATGCTAAGATTAGATTATCAAATATAAAATTAAATGAGTTCGTTCAGATTGCTAGAGGTAAATCTAAATGGATTAAATACTAAATTGAATGGCTGAAGTTAAAAATGCTTTTATAAAGTCTAAAATGAATAAAGATCTTGATAGTAGATTGCTACCTTCAGGTGAATATAGAGATGGACGAAATATACAAGTAAGTAAATCAGAAGGCGAAGACGTAGGCGCTTTAGAGAATGCAGTAGGTAATATTCCTGCTACTACTTCTTCAAACCAGCCTGTTGATTTTAATGTTTTGTCAGGATGCGGTTGTTCTGATTTAGAATCAATAGGGGTTTTTGCTGATACTAACTCTAACAATATATATGTTTTTTTAACAAATTATGGACCTGATAATCCTGTTGAAAACGCTAAGTACTCTACTTCTTCTAAAAACTATATATACTCTTACAACACTTTAACAGGTACTGTTATAAAATTAGTTGAAGGATCTTTTTTGAACTTTTCTAAAAAAAATCCTATTTACGGTATAAATGTTTTAGAAAACTTATTATTTTGGACAGACAATAGAAATCAACCTAGGAAAATAAATTTAGATAGAGCTAATCCAACTGGTCTACAAACACCTGTTTACTATAACACAGAAGACAAAATATCTGTAGCTAAATATAATCCTTACGAAACTATTAATTTGTATTATTTTGATACAAGTCAATATACTAAATATAATACTCCTGGACTTCCAGATGGTGAAACTCCTAATCCTAATTTAAATAAATACGTTAGCTCTATACAAGATGTTACTTCAGAATTTCTACCTGATGGAGTTACTAAAAACATGTATTACAACCCTAATTGGCCTGGAGATCCAAATTATTTAGAAGATAAATTTGTTACTTTTAGCTATAGATTTATATTTGATGATGGTGAGCAGTCAATTATGGCTCCTTTTACTCAAGAAGCTTTTATTCCTAAACAAGATGGTTATTTTTTAGGAGACAACGAGGAAGACGCCTATAGGAGCACTATAGTTAGATTCATGGAAAACAAAGCTAAAAGTGTAGGTATTTACGTGCCCCTCCCTTTCGCAGCAAACACATTACAAGATTCATTAGGAGTTTCTAAAATTGAAATACTTTATAAAGAATCTAATTCTTTAACTGTAAAAGTTTTAGATTCTGTCACTTTTGATGATTTTTCTACATTAACAAATGGAGATCCTAACACTGAGTCACAGTATTTTTACGATTATCAATCAAGAAAACCTTATAAAACTTTACCAGAAAGCGAGATAATAAGAGTTTACGATAAAGTTCCTGTAAAAGCGCTAGGTCAAGAGGTTATAGGTAATAGAATTGTTTATAGTAATTTTCAAGATAAACATTCTCCTCCTCTTACTATAGATTATGATGTAGCTGTTACTCCTAAAGATGAACTTCAATATCCTTTACCTGAAAATAAAGCTTTTTGGACTACAAGCGCGGTTGAGTATCCAATGCATACAGTTAAACAAAATAGAAATTATCAAGTAGGTTTTGTTTTATCTGATAGATATGGCAGACAATCAACTACTATACTTTCACCTGTAAAAACATCGTTAAAAACAGATCCATCTACTAATGTTGTGTTCGGAGGTTCAACATATTATCATCCATATACAGCCGAACCAATAGCTCCTGCTGTTAATGGAATTAATTCTTGGCCTGGCGACTCTTTAAAAATATTAATAAATGAAATAATACCAGAATCTTTGCCAATAGAAGGTTATCCTGGTTTATATCAACCTTACTACATAACTGTTAATGGCAATCAAGAATTAAATCCAAATTACAATCCTTTAGGATGGTACTCTTATAAGGTTGTTGTAAAACAAACCGAACAAGATTATTACAATGTTTACTTACCTGGTATATTAGATGGTTATCCTGATTTTGGATCTCAACAGACTCCTCCAGATGCAGAAGACACTATTGCGCATATAACGCTTATAGGAGATAATATAAACAAAGTGCCTAGAGATTTAACAGAAGTTGGTCCAGAGCAAAAGCAATATAGAAGTGATGTTAAGCTTTTTGGTAGAGTTTCTCCTGAAAGAAGTATTGCACCTGCGTTTACTATTCCGTATTATCCTCAAACAAACTATCAAGAGCCTGTAGCTATAGCAGAGCAAGATTATATATTTACTGATGCGGCTACTGATGCGCCTTACGGAACTATATACCAATCTGATTCAGATCCTTATATAGCTAGATTAACTCAAGGTGACGTATCAACAGTTGTTGGATCTAGTTTACCTTTACCTATAGGGTCTTTACAAACAACAGGTAATCCAGGAGCTACATACCCCATACGTTTAGGTGTATTTGAAACAGCGCCTGTAGAGTCGCTGCTTGATATATTTTGGGAAACATCTACATCAGGTTTGATATCTGATTTCAATAAAGCGGCTGGCGCATTGACTACGGTTAGCGGTTGGGTTCAAGGAAATAATCAACCGTTTGTTTTTAATCAATCTGAAGCTACTCAACAGAGCGTAAATATAACATCTGAACCGTTTGCTCCAGCTGTAGACAGTGGATTTGGAGAAGTAGCTATGAGAAATAGTAAAGTTACGTTAATATCCGTAAATGATAACGTTCCTGGAAGCGCACCTATAACAGCAGATTACTTTGCCCTTGAAACTATAGAAGAAGCAAACAGTCAATATCCATGGAGATCTTACAATATAAAAGTTAAAAATCCTAAAAGATTTGAAGATAATCCTCTTATAAACGCTTTTAAATTTACTTTTTTAGTTGAAAATCTTGGTGATTCAACTGCAATTCCTCCGGTTGATCCGTCAGCGCCAACGACATCTGTTATAAATGCCACATTAATAAATGAACAACCTACTATAGACAGTGGACAAACCTCTATAGTAGTAGCTAGTGATAGAAATCCTTTAGATAAGTTAACTACTTTTACAGGTAAAAACGGAGCCACAGCGGTTCCTAATCAACAAACCTTACAATTAGTTTGGGAGTTAAGTGGACAAAACCCAGCTCCAAATCCTCCTTTAGTTCCGCCCTTACTTCTTTCTAGTAGTGGAAACTTAACAGAGCCTACAGGAACAGCTATGGGTGGTTATAGTTTTAATTTAACATTAAAAGACACAAGTGGATTAACAGGTTATAAACAAGTAAGCGAAAACATAAATGTTAGTTTTGGGCAAACACAGATAAATCCTTCTTTTGGATCTACTAATTCCGCTCAAATAATATCTCAAGGATTAGAATCTTCAGGCCTTTTTTGGTCTAGTAATTACAATAACAACTCTTTAATAAATTCAGATGTTGTTGGAGTGATATCTACAGGCATTGGAGGACAGTCAAGAAATGCATACGAGCTTTTGGTTTTACAGGACAACGGCTTAAGTGATAAGAGTCAAGATTTTGAGTATTTCGATAGCACTACAAATCCATTATCACAGTCCGGGCCGTATAGATGGAAAAACGTAAACAATAAAGCCTCAAGAATAAGTAACGCTGATGAAACTAACAGTTCTTTAACAGAAGGAACTGCTTATGTTAAATTAAATTTTAGATTTAAAGGTTGGCCAAAGTACAGTTCTTCAGGAGCCACGGGAAGTTTTAATGATCCAGTACCACCAAAAGGAGATCAAATAGGTGTTTCTTGGTTAGGTTATTTTCAGTATAGAGCTCAAGAAGGAGATTCTTGGGTAACAGCTACTGATGTAGAAGGTCAAGAAATAAGATTTGGATCTGCTCAATTGAATCAATATGGACTTAAGCGTAGTCCGGGAGGAACTTTTATAAATACAGGTTTGTTATCTAACGACAGTTCAGGAACAACCGGGTTATCTGTACCAAATAGTCAGGTGTCGGGAGGCGAAAGCAGAGAAGATGTAGTATTAGCAGCTGCACCGTATGTCGGATCTTACGACGTTACAGACCGAGAGGCGGCTGGTAGTACAGTTTCTAAGGTGTTTGTTTTTGGAAAAGATCAAGGATATGAAACTAATTCAGATAAGTTTGGTGAATATAGAATCTTAATTAGATATCCTCAACCTTTAAATCAATCTGATTCACTAAGAGACAGAGTAATTCCCACGCCTAGTAC
>Ga0208023_1000417_pt1 | contig 8571 bp, 7 predicted proteins | sample Colrivmet1370A02_FD_187625 | JGI IMG/M metagenome (GOLD analysis project Ga0208023, IMG submission 187625) | Estuarine microbial communities from the Columbia River estuary - metaG 1370A-02 (SPAdes) (version 2) | ecosystem: Environmental > Aquatic > Marine > Intertidal zone > Estuary | place: USA... | reverse complement strand
GAGTTTCTTCCCGAGCGTGAAGAGGAAGTCACGAATCAATTGCTCCGACTTAATCTTGTAACAAAGTGTGGTGACTGAATCGATAACCAAACGTGTGGCACCAATTTCGTGGACGATGTTGATGATGGCTTTGATTAATGCGTGAACGTCATCCAAGTCGAAAGATGCTTTATCGAGGCCGAGCCATGAATACAGCACGTCCATATCAAAAACGTTGATTTTTCCGGAGTCAACCATTTTCATGTCAAAGAAGGCGTACTGACGAATATTCTCAAGTAACTTAATCGAAGGTTCTGTTGCAGTAAAGTGTGCGCATGATTCGGGGAACTTGGCGAGCGCACCCCTCACGAGGAACTCCATAGCCAACGTGGTCTTGCCAGAGCCACAGGTACCTGCAGCAAGAACTGTGGAACCGTGCGGTATTCCGCCTCGAAGAATTTCATCCAAGCCGTGAATACCCGTAACGCAGCGGTCACGGGTGTAATTAGATGTTGACTGCATGGGATTCATTACACACCAGCGGCTTTGGGTTCATGAAGCATCCGCTGATTAGCGTTCAAATGAGCGCCTATGCTCATACAGTTGAGATTGCCCCGGGAGTCGGAGATGTCTGCACCGCCCATGACGCCTGAGTACCGTTGAAGGTGACCTCTAAAGATTGACCTAAGGAGGTGAAAAGTTCGCTTTGACCGCCCCATTCCACGGTCATAACATCATACGGTCGGGCTTGGTCAAGTTGCGTGTAACGTAAAGAAAGAACACCATTACCATCATTAAGCAAATTGATTGATCCCACTCCGAGGAATGATTCTTGAGACAAGTCAAAGACTTGGGATGCATTTCCACTGGTTTGTGATGTGGCATCACCTGTAAACAAAACGGTTGAATGCCCCGAGATAACACCCTCCTGGAAAAGCAAGTTATTTCCGCCACCAGTCGAGGTGTGATTGAGAGACCAACCTCGCAAAGATAGGGCGAAGTCGTTCGGATTATAGATTTCAATCCATTCAGGGCCAAAGGATGTAGGGCGCAGCATAACTTCGCTCAAATAGAGGTCGTTGTCTTTTTGCCCACCTCGATGAACTTCGAGTATAACCCGCAATATCTCTCCGTTTTGAGAGAATTGGCGGTTCGCTGACGAAGACGCAGTTGCAGTCGAACGATCTGTACCTCCAGTAAACAAATCAACGCCTATGCGTGAAGCGTTTTCGGATTCAATGACAGAAATCGAGAGATAGAGCGTGTATTCAACATCCAAACCAAGCCCGAGGGCCATGTTTTCTTCAGACACATTCCGTAACGCAGCGATGCGTTGTTCATCCAGAATGCCCCCACTCACAAGGCCAGTTTGAACACGCCCGTTGTCAAGAGAGACGGCATCTAACAAGTGCCATTCTGAGGTGGAATTATTGAAATCTAAATCTGAGAGGCCCATCGGAACAAACCACCCGCCATCCGAAGTAAGGCGGTCCATGCCTTGTACTGCGGCACGGTCGATACGATCAACATCAGGGTCATTCGAACCCATTTGGAGCTGTGCAAGAGATAAAAATGCGGTGAGAATCATGAGAAACAGCGCAAACGCAGAAAGAAATTCAATGACCGCCGTAAGGGCATTGTTGTCTCTTTCCAGAGAGCAAACCTCTACACCGCGCATGGTCCGTCGTACCGTTCGGCGATAGAAGAGGTTGCCGCATGGAGTCGGTTCAAATCATCGAATTATCGCATCAATGCCCCCTTCGGGGGCGATGAGTCTTTGAAGCCCCGCTGTGAGGCACCTGTCAATGTCGCGCCGTGCTGTTCGTGAATCTGGTCGCAAAAGCGGTAGTATCTGCTTTGTTCTAATCCTTCTCTTGGCATCGTTGTCCGGACTGATTTCGCTCCCAGGTGCATCAGCGAGCGAAAGTGGCGACCTTGGATTGGTAGCGACCAATTCACCGGTTGAAGATTCATGGGGCTCGTCATGGGACAACATCAAGTTCAACGTGACCATCACCAACGATGGTTTGCAATCCATAGCCAGTAGAGGACTTTGGTGGCATGTATGTGAAGGGGAAGTCGATGCTACCAGTTGTAAATCGAATTACGATGAGCGAGGGAGTTTTTCTCTGCCGACAATATATCCAGGCACAACTGTGGATTTTGAATCTCCAAATGCGTGGAATCCATCAGGGGATGAAGGGACTCATACCATCGTTTACGCGTTTACCCTCACGGACCAAGACCCATCTGACGATGTTCTGATGTTTCGAATAAATGTAACTCAGTCATTTGTAGACCTGAGCGTTGATTCATCCTATGAACCAACCAGTTCCTTGCTCAATCTCGGTTACGATGGTAATCAAGCAATTTTGAACACCGGTACGGATTACAACATGAACGCGAAAGGAACAGTAACTGCTTGTGGCACATGTAACTTCGCTGCTGAAATCGGATGGCAATTGTGGTCCAGTGACGGGCTAAATCTCATTTCGGAAGCATCGACAAGTGTTACAAATCTACCCTCATGGGGTGGCATGTCACCGTTCACACGAGCCATGCCTGCCTTCAGCCATACCGATGAGGGGAACTTCCTCTTGAAGTGGGGGTTGATTAGCAGTTCAGGAACACCATATGGCGACCTAGTACCCTCAAATGACCTTTCAGAGACTCTTATCGTTCTCGACGATACAATCGATATTCAAGCCACTTCTATGGCACCGAACCATGATTCTACATCAATGAACTATTACTATGGGGAAAACATGGTCCGTTCGATCATAACAAACAACGGATACGTGACCGTCTCCTCGACGGTCGTGTCCTTCCAAGTGTACGACCAACTTGGTGAACTTGAAGACGAAGCGCAATGCCCAGTCAATGAATTCCACCCTGGAGATGAACAGATTTGTTTGTTTAACATCACCCTGGTAGGTACGCTCAAAACACTCACAATCAACATACCCTCTGTCTTTGCAGAGGGCAGTGATTCCAAACCAGGAAATAACGTATTGACTGAAAGTGCGGACCTTATTGCTGGTAACATCGACGCATCCATCACGCAAAGCAACTCACAAGGAATCTACACGACCGGTGATGACATCGTCATGGTTGCACGGACCGGAGATACTGCTGCTGCCCCGCTCAACTTTTCCTGGTTTAGAGCAGGAATCATTCCTCTTGGAAACGGTCCGGTATTGAACCTCCCCGGCTCCGAATTTGGACTCGGCGACCACAAGGTAACTCTGCGGGTAACTGACGCCTTTGGTGTACTGGAGTCCGTTCACAAAGAAATTACGCTGTTCAACTATGTCTCGCTTGATAACGGGGATTTGTTCACCGGAGAAGCGGTAACTCGATCCCTTTCGTATTTCGACCATGAATCGATTTTACCGGTACTGGGAACTCAATACGGTATTGGAGAAGGGAGAGAACCTCTCCTCTTGCTCTCGTTCAAGATTCTATCCAGTGCTGATGATTCCGACAATACAGGGATGGATCGCATGAACATCCATCTCAACACTTCAAACCTCTTACCGAGTAACATTCCCTTGGAATCCGTTGATGTGAGATTCTTAACCTCACTTGATGACAACATATGGACGTACATGGACGATTACACCAAGAACGCCGACAACTCGTTCGACGTTACGCTGTATGAAAATGGAGTTATCCTCATTATTGGCAACGCCCCTCCTGCAAACATAACGAGTGGTGAACTCGAGAGAAGCCAACTCCAAGGCGGAAGTCTTGAGCTGCAATGGTCACCCGAGGGAGACGTTGACAATCCATACATTGGTTCTTGGAACATCTACAAACTTACCGTATCAAACAGTGCCGGTACCATCTTCCCAAACCCTTATCCTGATTTCAACTCCATCGTTTGGGGGCAACTCACGTCGACGACATTGGTTGCTTCAATCTCCCCAAGCACGGATTCATGGATTGACCCATCGCCCCTACCGACCGGAATTTGCGCATCCTACGCCATCATGCCTGCTGATCGAGAAGGTTCTCCCGATTTCCTGCATATCGAAATCTCACGAGACGATACTGGACAACCTGTTGCCTTCTGTGGAGATGCTGTGGCACCGGACAAAGTGGTCACAAACATGCGGATTTCAACCTCCTTTACCAACGACTCAGATTGTTACAAGATCATGAACGATTGGTCCATGTGTTACGATGTCAACATGTCATGGGTATGGCCAGACCATGAAACAAACGGAAATGTTTCATGGAATCTCTATCGAACCGACCAACGCCCTGAAGAAATTGACATTACCTTCCTAACACCTGTTGTTGAAGGACTTACAGGAGTTGCAGGGGAGAACGGATACTACAATCAAAGCGGCATCAACGATGAAAATATCCGCCCATACCGCACGTTCTACTACATTCTAGCACCTGTCGATTCTGTAGGAAATCAGCTGAATGAAGCGGACTATCCGACCAACACGATGCGAGTGACGATTGAAGACGAATGGTGGGACTACAACCAGCACCTCATACCAATCCCTGAATCCGAACCTGAACCACCGCTTGGTGTTGAATGGCTCGGAACACTCAAAGATTACACAGAAGTTGAAGAATTTCAGTTAACAGGTGCTGTTGCACTGATGACGCTGGTCGTCAGTATGATCTTCTTGCCGCTCATCATCAAGAAAAGAAAGCGATTGGCAAGGGTCATGAAGGCTCGTAAAAACCGCTCCAATTCACAACTTACAGCACAGGATTTGGAAGACTTCTTTGACTGAAGAATGTGGCGCGGCAGGGGAGATTCGAACTCCCGAGGTGAGACACCACTGGATTAGCAATCCAGCGCAATGGCCAGGCTATGCGACTGCCGCAGTAACTCGGCGACCGTCGAAGCAGTCATGAACATGACGGTTGAAGCCGCACTCCAAATCGTGCTAGAAACGATGCACTCAACCGAGTGGCCCCAGGAAACCAAGCCACTTTGGAGGGACAATACATACAGCCACGAGAGCTACATGCATCCATCCAAGATAATACAACGAGCGGAAGAACGAATTGGCCGCCTTCGGCATCCTTCCGTTTTCATCAAGTTTTTCCAATGGGTCAATGTCCCAAACGGACTTTGCATACCACACTGTCAGTCCAGTGGCCAAGAAAGCCCAAAGCAGAGGTAAACCACTTTCAGGCCAAAACACTGGAACAAGCCCGAGCAACAAGAGAAGTACGCAGTAAACTTTCGATTCCAAAACGGTACGTTCAGGCCCCTTCACTTCATTGAGCATAGGGATGTTGACTTTGCCATATTCACCTGAGCGATAGAGTGCCAACGCCCAAAAATGAGGGGGTGTCCAAAAGAAAATCAACATGAAGAAGACCCATGGAATCGGGGAGCCAAGGTCGAATGGATTCAATGAGTCAATGGATGTAGATGCTGCAGCGGCCCAACCAATCAAAGGCGGAGTGGCTCCAGCAATACCACCGATGACAATGTTTTGTGGAGTGCGGCGTTTCAGCCATATTGAATAGATGAACACATAGAAAGCGACTGAGAAGAAAGACCAGAACGCTGCTTTCCAGTGAACTAAGAAAAACAGAGATGAACCGAATACAGCGATCAATAAGCCGAACACCAGGGCACCACGGGCGGAAATATGTCCTTGTGGAACAGGTCTGTTCTTGGTGCGGCGCATGTGTGGGTCGATATCTGCATCATACCACATGTTGATTGAATTTGAACCGCCTGCGGACAACGTACCAGCAACCACGGTCAAGCCGATGGTATACACCGTATCCGTCCAAGAGCGTTGAACATCAAGAAGGCTGTGACGAGCAAGTAGGTCGTGAACCAAGATTGCACACACGGCCGTCACTTGAAGCAAAACAATGACTCTGAGTTTCATCAAGCGCATGAAGACCTTGGGCCATCCCGGGTGCGGGAGAGTGCCCTCATCGGCTTGTTCGACCACATTCATTCCTCCTCATGCGTTGGGGGTGAACTGGGATTAAGACGCATAAAAAACGATGCCGAAACAGCGACCAGGAAACAACAAACACCGAACATAAGGTGCAACAGAGAAACCCACTCAGGGAACTCTTCCATGTCTGCAAGAACAATGTAAGAACCGCCAACAAGAACGTTGAGAATCCACAGTCCAGCAGCGAAATCAGTGATTCGACCCAACACCGGTGTCACTTCATGAGCACGTGCATCTTGGCGTATTCGCGCTGAGCCTGAAACCAAAACGAGGCCAACCAAGACTGCTCCGAAACGGTGAATCATTTGGATGATGACGCCCGGACCATCAAATGAGGGTAAAAGTGACCCGTTACACTTGGGCCAGCCGTTTGGGAATCCCACCGAACAACCCTGATTGTATTGCCCTCCTGCTGTCGAGGAAACCCATGCTCCAAGAATGAGAAGTGTGAAGACTGCTCCGACCATTGAATCAACTCGAGTTTTATTCGCAGCTACGAACTCGGGGTTCATCGAAAACAATTCCCACCTCGATTGCTCTTGGCGACGCATGGCAAAATGTTGGAACAAGAACGAGGAAGTGAAAATACTCGCAAGAGAAAGATGCAACGCTACGGACCAATCAACGTTGTCAAAAGAAACGGTGAGAGCGCCAACAAGAGCCTGAATAATCAGTAAAATCCCTGAGAAAAGTGTTGTCCTAAAGACCGTTTTTCCGTATGTTTCAATCATCTTGTAAGCAATGATGGCGTTTAACAGCACGGGAATGGCGATGATTCCGACCAGAAGACGATGGAACCATTCTGAAAAGATTTCAAAGGTCGTGTAACGGTGATCAACACCGCGTGAATCGATTTCATCGGGATTCTCATCCCAGTAAATCCCTTGCTCCTCTTCCGAGATATCAAATCCCCAAGTTCCGAAGCATTGAGGCCAATCTGGGCAAGATTCACCTGCGTCGTTGATTCGAATTGTGCCGCCTGCAACGATAATGCACAGCGCCATCCCAAGGAGAACCAAAGGAAGAGTCGACGGTCGCCGCCACCACACCTGCCCCATGTGTAATGGTGGGAGCAGACCCCTTTTGAACACATTCATACCCCCGGTAACTGTGTCGAGAACCCGTGTCCACCTTATCTCGATGCTTCTCACAGTATTGGTAACGGCGTCTACCCTACCTCATGCGACCTCTTCGTCTATCGATGAGGACGAATTCGCAACGCTACTCGACGTGATTATTTTTGATGCGGCATGCACTCATTCCTCCACACCCTGCGAAGGGCAGCGGATTCAGCACCTTGTCGAATATTACGGTGCAGATTGGTGTGAACCATGTGAGTTGATTGAAAACGAAATTGATTTGATGAACAGAAGCGATACCTTCGTCCTGCAGCATCATCCTTCGGTGGCCGATGAATCCTTCTTGAGCGCATCAAAATTAAGGTTTGAGACTGAGCATCGGCTCTTGTTCATACCAAGCATCGTTATTGATGGTCAGGGCCTACTTACAGGTTCGAGCCAGGGACTTGAACTCTCCAACGCTCTAAGTCTTCGTAGTACAAACTTCAGTGGTCTTTCAAATGTATCTCTATCAAACGGCAACCTCACATGGGGTGCTTTGGGGGGAGATACGGTCAGCGTTTGGACGACAGAAGCCACAGCCCACCCTAACCGAAACCGAACGCATCCGAACTTAGCGACGGGAATGATGGCGTTTAATTCCACGGCGGAACACGGCAATATATCTGCGATGATGAGTGGGAATGAAGTATCCATTGTTGTCGTATTAGAGAAGACCGGAACGTATCGTCTGGTGACCGATTCTCAAAACCCTACAGGAGGGATTGATGTTTACGACGGCAATACATCAAACCCTGACTCGAGTATAGACCGGCGGTCTCCAGGGCTTGAAGCATCGATTTGGACTGTAATTCTAATCCTATCTCTTCTTCCAGCAATCTACATGCGATGGTCGATTTCAAAACAAAGCCAACCTGCTCAAGAAGAGGAGTAATTCTTTGGTTGAACCTTGGGGTAGGTTCAAGAAGAGTAGGCAGGTCGGCAAACTGCGGGTGTTCCCGTAAGTGAATCTCATGGTTAAGCCAGCACGACTCCACACACGATTTGAAAGAGCTCGAATTATCGGTGCACGCGCACTCCAAATTGGAATGGGCGCACCCCTTTACGCAAACGAAGAAGTCCTACGTGATGCTTTCAAGGAAGAACTCATCTCCCTCTACGGTCTTGAAGAAGCATCGGTACGATTCGTTCTCGACCCGCTCAAGATTGCGTTGTATGAGTACGAACACGAACTCATCCCAATCGATATTGACCCTCACGAAGACTAATTGTCCTTAGGAGCCGCAAAGCCGTAAAATTCGGCTTGCTTGATATCTGGCAACGCTTCTCTTTTTACAAGCAGCGTTCGCACAGCCCACAAATCGACAAAAACTCTGTACTTTGTCGTAGCATCGAGATAATCAACTCCACTGGAACCTCCGGTTCCCATTCGGCGCCCTATCATTCGCTCAACCATTCGAGCATGTGCAGAACGGAACAAGATCATCGATTGTTCAAGTCCCACAAAGGAATCAATGAGTTTCCGAGGCCATGAAAGCAAAGGAAGTTCTCTGTACGAC
>Ga0208023_1000388_pt1 | contig 8896 bp, 8 predicted proteins | sample Colrivmet1370A02_FD_187625 | JGI IMG/M metagenome (GOLD analysis project Ga0208023, IMG submission 187625) | Estuarine microbial communities from the Columbia River estuary - metaG 1370A-02 (SPAdes) (version 2) | ecosystem: Environmental > Aquatic > Marine > Intertidal zone > Estuary | place: USA... | reverse complement strand
GGCAAGCTCTTCTTCTTCAGAAACACGTTCAACTCCTGGCTTTGTTGATTCACCACCGATATCGATGATGTCAACGCCTTCGGCCAACATCTGATGGCCATGATTTACTGCTGCTTCAAAATCATTATGGCGTCCACCGTCAGCAAATGAATCTGGTGTGACATTTAAAATGCCCATGACAATCATGGTGATTACCGATTTGTAATTAAGCTAATCGCTTCAGCACGAGTTGCCGTGTTTTGTAATGCTCCACGGACCGCACTTGTTATTGTGCGAGCATTGGACTTCTTAACCCCACGCATAGACATACATAAGTGTTCACAATCAATAATCACAATTACACCCAATGGATTCAAGATTTTCACCATGGCATCAGCAATCTGAGTAGTCAGACGCTCTTGTACCTGTGGTCTGCGCGAATACATATCTACTAAACGAGCAATCTTAGAAAGCCCAGTAATTTTTCCGCTTGGGATATAGCCAACATGTGCAACGCCATGGAAAGGAGTGAGGTGGTGCTCGCAATGGGAAAAGACATCAATGTCACGCACAATTACAAGCTCTTCATGGCCAATATCAAAAGTAGTCGTTAGTACTTCTTCTGGTGATTGCCATAGGCCTTCAAAGTTTTCTTTCATGGCACGTGCTACGCGCGCGGGAGTTTCCTTCAAACCTTCACGGTCTGGATCTTCACCGAGCGCTAAAAGTAATTCGCGCACAGCTTTTTCTGCCCGCACTTGATCATATGGACCAGAAGCGCGACCATCAGTCACCGTGACTTTACTTATCGTCACTTGCAGACTTCTTTCGACGCGTTGATTTCTTAACTTCAGCTACAACTTCTACAACTCTTTCAGGGACATCTACCGGCGGTTGTGCTGAAGGAATGCGTGTAGGTGAACCTGTCCAGGCTGGACGCGGTGTGACTGCTCGAACCTTTTTAAAGATTCGAGCTATCTCTTCCTTATTCAAAGTTTCTTTTTCTAGAAGCTCAAGGACCATCTCATCAAGAATCTTGCGATTTGCCCCCAAGATATCAAAAGCTTCTTGGTGAGCATTTTCGATAAGTGTACGAATCTCTCGATCCACTACAGCTGCAATATTTTCAGAATAATCGCGTTGATGTCCATAATCTCTGCCTAAGAAAGGCTCAGAACTACCACCACCGAGTTTGATTGCACCGATAGCTTCAGTCATTCCATATTGAGTAACCATCGCGCGAGCAAGCGCAGTTGCCTTTTCAATATCATTTGAAGCACCAGTTGATGGATCATGGAAAATTAACTCTTCAGCGGCGCGACCACCTAATGAATATGCCAATTGGTCCAGTAGTTCATTACGAGTAGTTGAGTACTTATCTTCATCTGGTAAAACCATGGTGTAACCGAGGGCGCGACCACGAGGCATGATTGTAATTTTGTGCACTGGATCTGTGTGTGGCAAAGCGTGTGCCACAAGTGCATGTCCAGCTTCGTGATAAGCCGTTACGCGTCGCTCTGAATCACTCATAATCCTTGATTTACGCTGTGGTCCAGCCATGACGCGATCAATAGATTCATCAAGTTCTTTGTTAGTAATGAATTTCTTCTCTTCACGGGCTGTGAGCAAAGCTGCCTCGTTTAAAACATTTGCAAGATCTGCGCCAGTAAATCCTGGGGTGCGACGTGCATAGTCAAGTAATTTCACATCAGTAGCCAATGGTTTGTTCTTTGCGTGCACAGCAAGAATAGCTTCACGCCCTTTAAGATCTGGGCGATCAACTGCAATTTGTCGATCAAAGCGCCCTGGACGAAGTAACGCTGGATCTAGAACATCCGGACGGTTAGTTGCAGCAATTAAAATAACTTTTGTATTTTCTTCAAAGCCATCCATCTCAACTAATAATTGATTGAGCGTTTGTTCGCGCTCATCATGTCCACCACCCATACCCGCACCGCGCTGGCGACCAACAGCATCGATTTCATCAACAAAAACAATTGCAGGAGCATTTTCTTTTGCTTGGTTAAAAAGATCACGAACACGTGCTGCGCCAACACCAACGAACATCTCAACAAAATCAGAGCCCGAAATTGAATAGAAAGGAACATTTGCTTCACCAGCAACTGCGCGCGCAAGAAGTGTCTTGCCTGTGCCTGGCGGACCAAAGAGCAAAACACCCTTTGGAATCTTGGCCCCTAATACGCCGTATTTATCTGGATTTGCCAAGAAATCTTTGATCTCATCAAGTTCGGCGATGGCTTCATCGGCACCTGCAACATCTTTGAACGTTGTCTTTGGAACATCGTTACTTTGCAGCTTTGCTCGTGATCGACCAAATTGAAATACCTTGTTTCCGCCTTGAGCTTGACTCATCATCCAGAAGAAAAGGAATCCAATAAGTAAAAAAGGAACAATCGAAATCAAGAATGAGACTAATAATGATTGTGAGGGGACTTTTACATTCCAGCCCTTTGATGGTGGATTACCCGTTAAAGCATCGATAAGTGTGGGTTCTTGGCGGGCAACGTATGAAGCCTCCACCTTTGTTGCACCTTTAAACGGAGAACCTGGTTTTAACACCAATCGAATCTTTTGATCCTTATCAACAATCTCGGCAGATTCAACTGAAGAGCGGGCAATTGCATCTAGGGCTTGCGAAGTTTCGATTTGGGTATAGCGATTTCCAGCAGCGCTGATCTGACCGAAGATTGAAACACCAAAGATTGCAATAAGAATCCAGAACAACGGTCCACGCAATATGCGGCCAGAGCGCGTGGTTGGTTTCTTGGATGGTGCCTTGCCAGAAAAGCTCTTCTTAACCGGGCTTTTCTTCTTTGATTTTTTAGCGTCAGTCATAACTTGGTTGTCTCGTTTCGTGGAGAATAAATTCTTATGAATACATATGCTTGGCAAGCACAGCAATAAATGGGAGGTTGCGATATTTCTCATCAAAATCAAGTCCATAACCAACAACAAAATCAGGTGGAATTTCAAATCCGACATACTTAACATCAACATGAACTTTTGCTGCTTCAGGCTTGCGCAAGATTGAAAGAATCTCAACGCTACCTACACCACGCGATTCAAGATTAGATTTAAGCCAAGAGAGCGTTAATCCTGAATCAACAATATCTTCAACGATTAAAACATTGCGACCAGTGATGTCGCGATCTAAATCCTTAAGAATGCGAACAACTCCACTTGATTTAGTTCCAGAGCCATATGAAGACACTGCCATCCAATCCATTTCAACGTGACGCTGTAGTGCACGTGAAAGATCGGCAACAGCCATAACTGCACCCTTTAAAACACCAATAAGCAGTAAATCTTTACCGGCGTAATCTTTATCAACCTGTGCAGCAAGTTCTTTAATGCGTGCTTGCAAAGCTTCTTCGGTGACAATGACGCGCTCGATATCGCCTGCGACTGCTGCTAAATCCACGGTGCTCCCTATGGTTGGTGGCGTGAGAGCGAAAGTCTGCCCGAAAAACGCTCAACCTTCACACCGCCGGGTAAATGAGCGGGGCCTTGGCCATTCCAAGCACAAATCAGGGCCTCAACGGCTGCCACATGCTCAGCGCTCAGAGATCCTGATGGGGCGCCAGCGGCATAGATGGCTCGGCGAATAATTCGAGAGCGAATGGCTCGTGGCAACCCCTGTAAGTAGGCGCAATCCAAATCATGCAGATCTAAACCAAGAATTTCCTCTTCTGCCCATTGATCGAGAGCGTCTGCATCATCTCGAAGTAGTTGAGCACTTCGCACTAATGCATCTGAAATCCCTGGGCCAATAGTTTCTTCTAAAACTGGCAGTGCTCGTGTGCGAACTCGCACTCGTGCAAATTGTGAATCCATATTGTGTGGATCACTCCATGGGGTCAAACCAATTTCACTACATGCACTTTCCGTTTGCGCGCGGGTAATTGTAAGAAATGGACGAACGTATTTTCCATTAACATCTGCCATGCCTGAAAGAGATCGAGTACCTGAACCACGTGCTAACCCAAGCAAGACATTTTCAGCTTGATCGTTGTGAGTATGTCCTAAGAAAATTGCATTAGTTTGTAGGTTATCTAATGCCCCATAGCGTGCCTTGCGCGCTGATGCCTCTAAGCCTTCTGTAATTTCTACATTGACTTTCACAACAGCGCATTCAATTCCAAGTTCTTGCATTTGCTCAACAACACGCTTTGCCTGTTCAGCAGATTTATTTTGCAGCTGATGATCAATTGTTACTGATGTTAAATGCAGTGCTAACTTCTTTACTTCTTGTGAAAGTGCATAAGCAAGAGCAAGTGAATCTGCACCGCCTGAAACTGCAACGACAATGCGATCACCGGCCTCCAGTTTTTCTAGGAAAGGCCGGACTGCACTACGAATTGATGGCAGCTGTGAACTCATGCCTTAAGACTAGACCCGACCACCAAATGGCATTAAGCCCTTAACGCTGTAGATACTTGAGAACAGCAGGCCTTTATCCTTAGAGTTGGCCTCCCACATCATGCCGTTTCCAGCGTAAATAGACATGTGGTGAATCGTTGAAATTGTTCCCTTATAGGAATAGAACAGAAGATCACCTGGCACTAAATCATTGAGTGAAACATGCTTGGTGTAGCCCGTATACAACGCTGAGTTAAGACGATCCCAATTTGGCCATCCCAGGCCTGCAGATTTATATGCTGCATAAACTAGACCAGAGCAGTCAAATGTACTTGGCCCCTCTGAGCCCCAGACGTATGGCTTTCGTGCAAGAACTTGCACCTTGGCAAATGCCACAGCCTTATCTCGCTGCGCCTGTGTAGTTCTAACTGTTGAACGTCCCTTAAAGCCAGTATCTGGCCAGACACTTTTTTGTCCAGTCGTTTGTGTTGCTTGATTTGCTTGGGCTTCTTCAAGCAAAGCCAACTGTCGTTGTTGTTCTAAAGTTGTTCTAACTTTTCTCGCACTCATCAACTCTTTCATAAGCATATCCTGAACCTTTTGAAGTTTTGCAACTTCTTTTGCTTGTTCAGCTTTTGCATCATCTGCAACTTTCTTCGCAGCCTCCACTTTAGCGGTGGCAGTTTGTTGTGCGACCTTTGCATCATCTGCAGCTTTTTTCGCTGCTCGTGCAATAACTTCTGCAGCTTTAAAACGATCTAGGGCAATTGAGTTCTTAGCTCCCAAATTACTCAAGGTACTTAATTGATCTATCAAATCCTGTGGTCCATTTGAGCTAAGTAATGGTTCGATATCGCTCATGCTGCCACCCATGATGTAAGCATTTGTTGCCAGGCGCCCAATAACTCGATGTGCTTCTGAAACTGCTGCTGCTGTTTCTGCTGCATATTGCGCCGCGGCACGCGCTGCTGCAACTGCAACCGCTAACTCTTTTTGAGCTTTCACATAAAGAGCTGTTGCAGCATTTGCTCTTGCTGTCAAAGATCTAAGGGTCTGATTGGCTGCAGCTAATTTTGCGGCTTGTGCGTCAGCAGCTTTTTTCTTTGCAGCTTCAACTTTTTTTGCTGCTTCAATTTGAGCCAATGTTGGTTTTGGGGTCTTTGCCAGCGCCGGCGCTGTTGTGAGCGTCAGACCAAGGGTAAGAGCGAGCGAGATCGCTCGGTATTTTTTCAAGTTAAGACCTCCGGGGGAAGGGCTTAAGAATAAATGGTCTTGCTGAGAAAACCGTGGGTTTAGGTGCTGGTGTCTCTAATTAGCTACATCACGGCGAACAAAAAGCAATGATGCAATCGTTGCCCCGACAGCGACATAGATACCACCAACTAGAAGTGCATGTGAGTACTCAATTCCCACCGAGCGTCCAGTTGGACCCCCACCAGTTGCAATTGCACTGAGCTGGGCACCTGGCAACCACTTTTCCCATGAGTTTTTAACTGCAATCAATAGGTTTTCAACAATGAGTAGCCATAAAACTCCAAATGAAATTGCACTGATTGGTGAGCGAAGGAGTAAACCAAGCACCATTCCAATCGTGCCAAAGCCAATGACCGAAACTGTGACGTTAATAAAGGTTGTGAAAATTGCATGGCGGCCATCTACGCCAAACCATAGATCCGTTGAGACTTCGGCCCTTGGGGCCAAAATCACAGAAGCACCAATACTCACAATGGCTGATAAAACAATCATCACCACAGCAAAGAAATTCATGGCTAAGAATTTTCCAAGCAAGATGCGAAGGCGACCAGGTTGGCGAACTAATAGATTGCGTAGAGTTCCATAGGTGTATTCCTGCGCGGTTTGCGCGGCAAATACGCAGAGGGCGATTATTCCTAAGAATCCCCCGACATTACTAAATCCTTGGACCCCACCGGTTGCAAGACCTAGAACTTCGCGTCCAACTGTGCGACCACGATCAGAGTTACCTTGCGGGGAATCAATAAGAAGAAATAGTAACGATGAAAATAAGGCGCTGAAAAAGACAACTGCACCCATAGTGCCAAAAAACAAAGTTGGACGGCGCAGTTTGCGCAGTTCTGCAAAAGCTACATTCCACATTATTTGTCACCTGTCATTTCAAAGAAAGTTTCTTCCAGGTTAGGCAACTGCGGAGTGAGCTGGGACAAGGTGATTCCTGCAGTAAATGCCGCACGATTAAACTCCACTGCCCATTGCGCCGGTCCTTGCACATGAACTGCTCCATCACGGATAGTTGCATGGTGACCAGCTTGCTGCGCAATTGCTAGTAATTTAACCAAGTCATCTTCATTGGCACCTTTAGCGATAATCACTGGTTGTTGACTCAGCATCAAATCACTCATTTTCCCAGTAAAAACAACTTCACCTTTGCGAAGCATTACCAAGTAGTCACTTATTAGCTCAAGCTCTGAAAGTAAGTGAGAAGAGACAAATACCGATGTTCCATCGTTTGCCAGAGAGCGAAGTAGTGCGCGGACTTCTTGAATTCCTTCTGGATCTAAACCATTTGTTGGTTCATCTAGCATTAACAACTTTGGATTTGGTAACAAGGCAGCAGCAATACCTAAACGCTGCTTCATTCCTAATGAATATGTCTTAAACTTAGATTTTCCACGATCGCCCAGACCAACTTGTTCCAATAAACCTTGTACACGATCAGTTGAAAACCCACCTAAAGTTGCTAGAACATTTAAATTTTCTTTTCCGCTCAATGCTGGATAGAAGGCAGGTCCTTCAATCATTGCTCCAACACGGGGTAAATATTTCTCAGGGTGCTTAATTGATTCACCCAAGATTTCGCCAGTGCCTCCGGTTGGAGTAATCAGACCTAGCAACATACGCATCGTCGTTGTTTTACCTGAGCCATTAGGGCCGACAAATCCACAGATAGTTCCAAGTGGAACTTCGAATGTGGCATGAGAAACCGCTACCTGGTCTCCATACTTCTTGCTTAAATCTGTAACTGAGATTGCCGTATTGGACATGGGTGTAATCCTGCCACACTAATCAAGGCACAGTTAATTACTTGTTAATACTTTATCAATGAGCCTAAAATTGAGATTGCGAGCCGCATCTTCCATTTATGCTCAAACGCTGAGCTGAGCAGCCACAAGCACCACTGATAGCAAACTTAAGTAAGTGATAGACCACTGAAAAATCTTGGCAGCAGTTTGAGAGTAATTATCAGAGCCTTCCTTTAGCGCAAGAAGTTCGCGGGCAAAAACGAGACCTAATAGAACTGTGACAATCATTGACCATAAGGGAAGTCCTGCCGAAATAATCAGCCAAATCGAACACACGATCATCATGATTGTGTGGAACCACATCTGTATATGGACTCGAGCTTTGGTTGCAACAACTGGAAGCATCGGAATACCTGCAGCTGAATAATCTTCTTTGTATTTAATCGCTAACGCCCAAAAATGTGGTGGTGTCCAAAAAAAGATAACCATAAAGAATGCAAGTGCAGTCATCGATAGCGAGTTAGTCACAGCAGCCCAACCAATGATGACTGGCATGCATCCTGCCACCCCACCCCAAACAATATTTTGTGAGGTTCTCTGCTTCAGTGCCATTGTGTAAACAACAACATAGAAAACTATTGCGATAAAAGCTAATAATGTTGCGAGTGGAGTTGTAAGAAACCAAAACATAAATAAAGAAATGAATCCAATTACAGTTGCGAATGCTGCTGCCTTTGTTTTGCTTATAACTCCAGTAACTATCGGTCGCTTTGAAGTGCGCTCCATTAATTTATCGATATCACTTTCAATGACCATATTAAAAGCATTGGCACTTCCAGCAGCAAATGTTCCAGCAGTAATTGTGGCTGCAACCAGTGAAAATGGTGGAAGGCCTTTAGCAGCCAAAATCATGGCGGGCAAAGTAGAGACTAGGAGCAGTTCAACCACTCGAAGCTTCATTAGATCGAGGTAGCCCCGCATAACTGTGCTCACTGCCTTAGATTAACTCAGCAACCTCGTGCATTCTTCCCAGTTTCTTATCAGCCACAGCAACTTCTCCTGGGGTTACTAACCCACTCGCAAGAGAGCCTATGGGTGGGGCAGATGAAGGCGATAACGACTAAGTGATTACCATTACAGTTAGCAAATGCGCCGCCGCTTTCTAGCAGTTCTATTAATAACATCCCTCTGTGTCATAACAACACCAGCACAAAGTGACCTTGTTTCTGCTGATACCAAGATGTCACTTGTTAAGACTATTACTGGTGATATTTCGCCTAAGTCGGTTCGATCCTCCGGCACCGGACTAGTGAGTGCCCATAACATGATGTACAGACACAGTGTCACGATTTATGACGCAAATACTTTTGAGCTCATCAAGACTGTTCCTGACTCTGTCCAACTCTCTCAATATGGATATTCCAAGTATTCATCTATGTATAAAGGAGCCCCAGTTGAGGGTGCGTTTTCACCTGATGGTAAGTATTTATATGTAACTAACTACGCCATGTATGGGAAGGGTTACAGCCGTGAAGGCC
>Ga0208023_1000387_pt1 | contig 8896 bp, 7 predicted proteins | sample Colrivmet1370A02_FD_187625 | JGI IMG/M metagenome (GOLD analysis project Ga0208023, IMG submission 187625) | Estuarine microbial communities from the Columbia River estuary - metaG 1370A-02 (SPAdes) (version 2) | ecosystem: Environmental > Aquatic > Marine > Intertidal zone > Estuary | place: USA... | reverse complement strand
TGATACTGCTCCAGCACATATACAGGCAGTTGCAGAAGGTGTTGGTTGGGGGATTACCACACCGTTATGCCTGCTGCAGTCAATTGAATATATAGATTTAGTTCAGGTGCACCCTATTAAAAAAGGCCAATTCAAAAGGCATTTTGATTTATTAGCCAGAGAAAATAGCATGGGCGATATTCCTTTGCGAGTTGCAGCTGAAGCCACTCGAATATTAAGGGATGAGTGCATGCCAGTGCTATTTAATAAAATCCCTTGGCTAGAAGAAAAATTAAAGTGGGACGCCATTAATGATTAGAAGCTAACTTTAAGTAAAAATTACGAATTTTAAATTAAATGAAGCTTCGTATACTATCAAAATTTATAATTATACAAATAAGAGAATTTTCAAAAAAAGTATATAAATAATCACTCAAGATTCGTTATTTTTATGACTGAACTTCAATAGAAAAAAAGGGCGGTTTAACCGTTTATTATTATGAAAACACAAAACCTACCTGCACCAGGCGCACCAGATATTGATATTGCTCGAGCTGCAATTATGGAGCCAATACTTCCATTGGCCGAAAAAAAGCTAGGTATCCCTGCTGAAGCTTTAGTGCCTTATGGTCATTTCAAAGCTAAGTTATCATTAAACTATATCGAGAGCACCAAAGATAAGCCTGATGGTAAGCTTGTTTTAGTAACGGCTGTAACTCCAACACCGGCAGGAGAGGGCAAAACTACTACATCGGTCGGTGTAAATGATGCTCTTAACAGTATCGGTTTAAATTCTATGGTATGTTTAAGAGAGCCTTCACTAGGCCCTTGCTTTGGTATGAAGGGCGGTGCTGCGGGTGGCGGTAGAGCTCAGGTTTTGCCAATGGAAGATATCAATCTTCATTTTAATGGTGACTTCCATGCAATCACATCAGCACATTCTTTAATATCAGCTATGTTGGATAACCACATGCAGTGGGGTAATAAGCTTGATATTGACCCTCGTAGGATATCGTGGAGACGAGTTGTCGATATGAATGATAGGGCCTTGAGGAATATTGTTATCGGTTTGGGCGGACCGACCCAAGGAATAGTTCGTGAGGGCGGGTTTGATATAACAGTGGCTTCCGAAATTATGGCTATTTTTTGCCTCGCAGTTGACTTGTCCGATTTGCAAAAAAGAATTGGTGATATTATTGTTGCCAAAACACGTTCAAAAAAGAATGTTACAGTGCGAGACTTAGGATGTGATGGGGCAGTAACTGTTCTCCTTAAAGACGCTTTTCAGCCAAACCTTGTGCAGTCTATTGAGCATAATTTGGCTTTCATACATGGCGGCCCATTTGCTAATATTGCTCATGGGTGCAATTCTGTTATTGCCACTAAAACTGCTCTGAAGTTAGCTGATGTGGTAGTTACTGAAGCTGGTTTTGGAGCTGATTTAGGTGCTGAAAAATTCCTAGATATTAAATGCCGTCAATCAGGGTTGAGGCCAGATGCAGTTGTTCTTGTTTGCACAATAAGGGCCATGAAAATGCAAGGTGGGGTATCCAAAAATGATTTGGGTCCAAGTAATACTGAAGCAGTAAGGGCAGGATGTGTAAATGTTGAAAGACATATACAAAATCTAAAAAAATTCGGTGTTAACCCAATTGTATCAATAAATCATTTCATTCACGATACGGAAGAAGAGATAGCCATAGTCAAAGAGTTTTGTGATGCCGAAAATGTACCGATGGTAATCGCAAAGCATTGGGCTCAGGGGGGGGATGGTGCTATAGATTTAGCAAATGCTGTGAAAGCTGAACTTGATAATGAGAAGACAGAAATCAATTTAATCTATAAAGATGATGACAGTCTTATAGCTAAGGTGGAAAAAGTAGCCACAGAAATTTATCGCGCTAAATCAGTAACAATTAGTGCGGCTGCGAGGTCGTCTTTTAAGCAAATAGAAAAAATGGGTTTTGGACATTTGCCAATATGTATAGCTAAGACTCAATCTAGTTTTTCTACTGATCCAAAGCAGCTTGGAGCGACATCAGATCATGTTATTGAAGTAAGAGAAGTCACATTAAATGCTGGGGCTGGTTTCGTAGTTGCAATTTGTGGAACAATAATGCGAATGCCTGGTTTGCCTAAGCATCCGGCCGCACTTGACATTGGACTTGATATGAATGGCAATATTGTCGGGCTAGCTTAATGCATAATAGAATAAGATTTAAATTTGGAGCCACGTTATGAGCGATCAAGATGAAGAAATAATATTAAAAGATTTAGACGATAATGATCTTGTGGCACAAATGCAGGATGACCTCTATGATGGTATGATACCTGAAGTGACAGAAGGGACACAGATATTACTTGACCGTGGATGGGACGCAAACATGGTGCTCAATGATGCACTTGTTGAAGGAATGCGGATTGTTGGTGTTGATTTCCGAGACGGTATTTTATTTGTTCCTGAGGTTCTTCAGAGCGCAAATGCTATGAAAGGTGGTATGCAATTACTAAGGCCCATTTTAGCCATAAGTGAAAATAATACTAGTGTTGGAAAGTACGTTATAGGAACCGTAAAGGGTGATATTCATGACATTGGAAAAAATCTTGTTGGAATGATGCTTGAGGGAGCAGGTTTTGAAGTTGTGGACTTGGGTATCAATACTCCAGTTGAAGAGTATCTTTCTGCTATTGATGAACATGAACCAAATATACTTGGTATGTCTGCGCTTTTAACTACAACCATGCCTTATATGGGTGTTGTGATAGAAGAGTTAGATAAAAGAGGTATTTTAAAAGAATTACCCGTCATGGTGGGGGGCGCACCATTAAATCAGGAATTTGCCGATGCGATAAATGCTCATACCTATGGAAGAGATGCTGCGATGAGTGCAGAACTGGCTAAAGCGATTATGGGTAAAAACCGTTAGTGACACAGTCGCGCCACAACACACTGGTTTTGGCCTGCGGCGCTTTGGCTAAAGAGGTACTCGCACTTAAAGCGTCTATGAATTTGGCGGATGATGTCTTTGACTTGCAGTGTCTTCCTGCTAACTATCACAATTACCCCGATAAAATCGTGCCTGCGCTCAAAGAGACTTTAGACGGAAAAGGCGCAAATTATGATCGTGTTCTTATTGGCTATGGAGATTGCGGAACGGGGGGTGGCCTAGATCGTTTGCTTGAAGATTACCCTAAAGCTGAACGTCTCCCAGGTGCTCATTGCTATGCATTTTATGCTGGGCTAGCTGAATTCGATGTTATGATGGAAGAGGAACTTGGCAGTTTCTTCTTGACGGATTATCTCGTACGCCACTTCAAAACATTGATTATCAAAGGTTTTGGATTGGAACGTCATCCTGATCTTAAAGAAATGTACTTCAAAAATTACAAGCGACTAATTTACATCTCCCAAGAGCCAACGGAAAGCTTAATTAACGAGGCGCGTGAAGCATCAGAATTCTTAGGCCTTATCTTTGAACATAATCACGTGGGTTATGGCGATCTTGCTTCGCGCATATCAATATTACCTAAAAAGGAGAGGTCATATGAATAATATCAATGCCTCTATCGAAGTTTCTCCAAAGCAAGCGGCTGAGAGTGGTGCTATTGTCGATTTATTTCCGCCTGGCGGCCGTGTCTATATCACCGATGTTGGTACTGACTCCACGGACTATCTTGTTCAGGCGGCAAAGCGTGTCCGTGATCTTGGCTATGAGCCTATTCCACATTTTGCGTCGCGCCGAATGATAAACTCAGATATTCTCGAAGACCGGGTAAAACGCATGGTCAATGAAGCTCGCGTTACCGATGTTCTCGTTATTGGCGGCGGGCTTGAAAAGGAAGCGGGTGAATTTGCTTCGACGATGGAGCTACTTGAGACAGGAGTATTCCAGCGAAATGGTATTACTCACATGGGTATAGCCGGGCATCCTGAAGGATCACCTGATTTCGATAATGATATAGCGATGGAAGCTCTGTATGAAAAGCAAGAATTTGCAAAAAAGACAGGCCTAAACCTACGAATTGTCACACAATTTGGTTTTGATGCGGTTAAGTTCATCAATTGGGCTCAAGGCCTTAATATGGCAGGAATTACAATGCCTGTTCACCTCGGTGTAGCAGGCCCTGCAAAGGTAACAACTCTCATCAAATATGCAGCGATGTGTGGCGTAGGTAATTCTTTAAGTTTTTTAAAAAAACGTGGTGGTGCTATGGCTACAATGGTTGCAGGATTTGATCCAAATGAAGTTGTTGATTTGATTGAGTCCCATTGGAGGGGTCCTGATCCATCACTTATTACTCAGCTACATGTGTTTCCATTTGGCGGTGTAAAAAAATCAACTTCTTGGCTAATTGAGCGGAAAAGTTGGACCATTTAAGATAAAGCATTTTAATACGCACTATATAAGGATATATAATGGCTCGTACAATTTTAGCATCAGCAACTAAAGAAGTTGTTATAGGTTTTGATCAGCCTTTTACAATGATAGGGGAACGTATAAACCCTACAGGAAGAAAGTTATTTTCGAAGGAGCTAAAAGAATTTAATTATTGGCGTGTTAAGAAAGAAGCGCTTGCGCAAGTTGAGGCCGGCGCTCAAATTTTAGACGTCAATGTAGGAGTACCTCTAGCCGACGAGGCTTTAATCATGTCTGAGGTAATTCCTTTAATACAGAGCCTTACAGACACGCCATTATGTATAGACAGTTCGATCATGGATGCCCTTGAAGCTGGTCTAAAAGTATATAAAGGGCGTCCACTTCTGAACTCAACTACAGCTGAAGAGGAGGTTATGGAGCGAATTTTACCATTAGTCGCTAAATATGATTGCGCCGTGGTTGCAATTTCTAATGATGACACTGGAATTTCTGAAGACCCTGATGTTAGGTTCGAAGTGGCGAAAAGAATAGTTAATAGAGCATCTGATTATGGAATTAAACCAGAAGATGTCGTTGTTGACCCTCTTGTAATGCCAATTGGAGCAATCAATAGTGCTGGAACTGATGTTTTTAAGCTTGTAGGCCGTTTGCGAAAAGAATTAGGCGTAAATACTACATGTGGGGCATCTAACGTGGCATTCGGTTTGCCTGAAAGGCATACAATTAATAATGCTTTTCTGCCGATGTTAGCTGCTGCAGGAATGACCTCAGCGATAGTTAATCCACTCCATGAGGGGCTTGTACCTGCTGTGCGAGCCGCTGATATTCTTAATGGAGTCGACCCTAGTTGTTCAAATTGGATAAAAAATTACCGGCCTGCGCCCGCTGAAGGCGATGAGGGCGGACGTCGTGGTCGTGGCGGCCGTCGCCGTCGTGGTTGATTCGGTCCACACAGGATCTTGTTTATGCGGCGCGGTATCACATTGCGCCGTAGGTTTGTATAATATATGTGGTTTTAATACGATAAGTATCTTGGCGGATTCTCTTGACAGCATGCAAGGACTCGCTGTCAAAGGTTGTATCTACACCTCTGAAAAGGCTGGCTATTATGACATTACAGATGGATTGCCGCAATATGGTACCTATTCACCCGGGAGTACCCGTTAGTTAATGGGGACCCATACGATCATATTTACGCCTACCGGTTTACAGGCAACAGCTGAAGACGGCGAAACTGTCTATGAGGTTGGCTTAAAGGCAGGAGTTGATATTCAATCCATATGCGGTGGTAAAGGGCTTTGCAAGCGCTGCCAAATAGAGATTGATAGAGGTAAGCACGCTAAGTTTAAAATGGATGTCACTGAAGACAATTATTCTAAACTTTCTCCAACAGAGAAGAAGGCTATTCATGATGGTGAATTACCCAAAGGACGCCGCCTGTCTTGTAGAACAAAAGTGCGGGGTAATTTAGTTATAGATATTCCAGCGGACTCGCGTGAACGTGAAACCTCCATACAAAAGAAAAGTACGAAGTTTGAAACAAAACTTAATCCTGCAATTCGCCTTTATATGGTACAGCTCCCTATCCCAACCCTTGAGGATAATCCCAGTGACGGTGAAGCTTTAGTGAAAATGTTGCATGATGAGCATGGCCTATTTGTGAGTCCATCTCACCGTATGTTGATAAAGTTGCAAGGCATACTGCGCCCTAGCGAAAATAAGCGTACCGTGATCGCCGTAGTGCGAGATGGACAGGTTATTATTGATGTTTGGCCACCTTCACCATTTGACCTTTACGGTGCAGCAATCGATATTGGGTCTACCTCTATAGCGCTTTATGTATTCAATCTCACAACAGGTGAGCCCGTTTACGAAACGGTGGCAATGAACCCCCAAATCCGTTTTGGCGAAGACCTAATGAGCCGTGTGTCCTATATCATGATGAATAAAGGCGGGGAGGTGAAACTCACTGCAGCCATTCGTACACAAATACGTGAGATGATTGCTGAGGCGGTTAAAATCTTGGAGCTTGGCGACAATCAATTACTTGACGTCATTTGTGTAGGTAACCCTATCATGCACCATCTGTTTATTGGTGCTAATCCGGTTGAACTCGGCGTTGCACCATTTACATTAGCAATCAAAGATTGGGTTGACATACCTGCTGGGCAATTAGACCTTGGACTATCTGATATGGCACAAGTTTCACTTTTTCCGCTCATTGGCGGTCACGTAGGGGCGGATACATCTGCGGCTTATTTAACTCAAATAGAACGTATGAAAGGTAGTTCAGTACTACTTGTAGATATCGGTACCAATGCAGAAATTGTACTCTCACATAATGGGAAAGTTGTAGCGGCTTCATCACCGACAGGGCCTGCGCTTGAAGGTGCAGAAATAAGTTCGGGTGTGAGGGCTACTAATGGGGCGATTGAGAGAGTTAGAATTGACCCTGATACAAAAGATTACAGAGTAAAAGTTATTGGAAAAGAAAAATGGTTCGATAAAAGTAATATTCATGATTTAGATCAAATTATTCCAGGTATATGTGGCTCAGGAATATTTGAGGTAATGGTTGAATTGGCCAATGCTGGGTTGATTGATCAATCAGGTTTATTTAAACCTGAAATAGCACCGGATAAATTTATAAAAAAAGGTAATGTTTGGACGTATATCCTCATTGAACAAGCTGATAAACCCATAGTAATTCAACAAACTGATATAAGGGCGGTTCAGCTTGCAAAGGCAGCTTTGTATGCTGGCGTTCAATTATTAGCAGAAAGCCTAAATTGTGAAACGTTTGACGAGATTTTGTTGGCGGGTGCATTTGGTACGCATTTGGATAGTAAATATGTATCAGAAATAGGTATTATTCCTAATGCGCCATCCAATATTATTTCTAGCATAGGTAACGCAGCTGGAATGGGAGCAGCAATGGCTTTACTAAACATTGATGAACGAAAAAACATTATTAAAGCAGTTAAACAAATAGACAAAATAGAGACTGCCACTGAACAAAAATTTCAAGATTATTTTATAAATGCAATGAAATTTCCTACAGCACCTTTCGCAATTAAAAGTAATAAAAGAAATAGACGGAGAAAAACACAATAATAGTTTATTTTGTCTCTATAATTAAAAGAGCTAATGATAATAAATAAATGCTATTTTATATCACAAATAAGATTAATGTAATTTTTAAAAAAGGCTCGATTTATGGCTAGAAGAGAAAGATCAGGCGGAAGAGCAGGGCGTGCTGCTGCACGTGCAGTCGAGACACCCCCTCGGGATGCATATATTAAACGAAACATACCCACCTATTCAGTATTAAATGATACTGACCTCGCCCAGCTTGAAGATAATGCAGATAAATTATTGGAAGAAGTTGGTTTAGAAATTCAAGATGACCAAGAATCAGTTGATTACTTTGTAAAAGCAGGTGCGAGTGCTGATGGCGACCGTGTAAAGTTTCCTCGCGGTATGTGCCGAGAGATTATTAAAGCTACAGCACCAAAAGAATTTACACAATTTGCTCGCAATCCAAAAAATAATGTCCAGATTGGCGGCAACAATACTGTACTTGTTCCTGCTTATGGTCCTCCTTTTGTGTATTCCAAAGAGGGCGGTAGGAGATATGCCAATATAGAAGATTTCAGAAATTTTGTAAAACTCGCTTACATGTCACCAAACTTGCATCATAGTGGCGGAACGGTTTGTGAGCCAGTTGATTTGCCCGTTAACAAAAGGCATTTTGACATGAATTATAGTCATATTAAATATTCTGATAAAGCCTTCATGGGTTCGGTCACTCAACCAGAAAGAGCAGAAGATACCGTTGATATGGCTAAAATTGTTTTTGGAGACGATTTTGTTGAGGAAAACTGCGTTCTTGTAAACTTAATTAATGCTAACTCTCCAATGACATGGGATAGAGTTATGCTAGGTTCATTAAAAAATTATGCTCGTCATGGCCAATGTGCCATGCCAAGTCCATTCGTTGTTTCTGGCGCTATGTCTCCAGTAACTGCTGCTGGAGTTGCAGCTCAAAGTTTGGCAGAAGGACTAGCTGGTATGGCCTTAACGCAACTCGTGAGGCCAGGTGCACCTGTTATTTATGGAAATTTTGTAACTTCAATGTCAATGCAAACAGGCGCCCCTACTTTCGGAACGCCTGAGGCATCATTAATAATAAATATGAGTGCTGCTCTTGCGCGAAGGCTTGGTGTGCCATTTCGTTCTGCAGGCGGATTTAATGCATCAAAAATTCCAGATGCTCAAGCAGGCTATGAGGCTGCAAATAGCCTGCAAACTGGTTTGTTAGCTGGAGTTAACTTTATGTTACATACTGCTGGGTGGCTCGAGGGCGGTCTTGCTATGGGCTATGAGAAATTCATAATGGATGCTGATCAAGCGGGTATGATGGCAAAATTTGCTAAAGGCGTAGATATGTCCGACAACGGACAGGCCTTAGATGCTATAGCTGAAGTTGGGCCAGGTCAGCATTTTTTAGGTTGTGATCATACACAAAAAAACTTCAA
>Ga0208023_1000365_pt1 | contig 9235 bp, 4 predicted proteins | sample Colrivmet1370A02_FD_187625 | JGI IMG/M metagenome (GOLD analysis project Ga0208023, IMG submission 187625) | Estuarine microbial communities from the Columbia River estuary - metaG 1370A-02 (SPAdes) (version 2) | ecosystem: Environmental > Aquatic > Marine > Intertidal zone > Estuary | place: USA... | reverse complement strand
TTTTTTGCCACCAAGAAATAGCAAATCCACCGCTTGAAGGTAATATTGAATTTGCAGCAACAATTTCACTACTACTTCCATTAAAACTAGTTGATAAATTAGCTAAAGGTGCTTTCCAGTTCCAAGCAACGTAGTTTTCTCCATTTTTATTTGAAAAAACAGATGAATAAGCAGCGTTATATCCTACTGTAAATCCATTACTATCAAAACTATTCATAACATTAGTTAGGCTTTCCTCTTGATAAGTATCATTAGAATAAATAGCTTTATTTTCCCCTCTTATACTATCTGTTAATATATGCCAAGCTGTATTGCTTCTTTCTTTTATCCAAACTAAAGCTGGCTCAAATCCAATTCCTGTTACAGCTTGAGTACTACCATTCCCTGTATACAAAACAGTATTAAATGCATTTGTAACTGCTACTGCAGGACATTCTATTTCGTTATAAAGCGCTGTTACATTAGCAGCTGATAGTGCTGAGTCGTATATACGTATTTGGTCTATTGAGCCGTTTGTAAACTGTTGTGTTACACCTGAAGCGTATTCATTCAAACCTATATCAAACGACCCTGTATTATTTGTAGTAAAAGGAGTGTTTGAAAAAGTCCCATCTTCGCTTCCATTTATATAAATTACCGTACCACTTTGTTGAACTGTAAGTGCAATATGCTGCCAAACATTTAAAGATAAAGATGTTGTACTGTTTTCACTAGTAGTAACAGTTCCATTATTAGCACGAACCAAGTTAATTTTTCCTGTGTTACTTATTCTTACACCTAATCCATTCCAACCCCCAACAGAATTAATAAATGATAATACATATTGAAAACTAGTTATGTCTAATGGTTTCATCCAAAAGCTAAAAGATACACTAGATAAACCATTTATTGGGTTGCTAGATAAATTAATTCTACTACTACTTCCATTAAATGCTCCAGCAAATCCAAACTTACCTTCAGTGTTGAAGTTAACATTAGTAGCTGTACCATTGTAATTACCTAACTGATCTGTAGCATTTGACATTTTGTAGTATGCAACGCTGTTAGGGTTTGCGAGCTGATAATCTATATTATTACTTTGTGCTGTTGTAGTTGTTTCATTATACAAAGCTGTTACAGCTGATTGTGGTAAGGCTGTGTTGAATATACGTATTTGGTCATAAGCAGCTAAATCACCGTAACCAGTGGCGTGTTGCCAATTACCAATTAATAAATCATTACTTGTATTAAGAAAATTACCAGATGGAGTGCCACTACTAGTGTTATCTGAAGTAGCAATTACAACATTGTCAACATATACAACAATCTTGTCAGCTAAAGCACTTTTTGTATTATCCATAACTAAAACAATATGTTTCCAAGTGTTATTAGTAAATATTGCTGATGTAGTTTTTCTATAAAACCACCCTCCTCCAGCGTACACACCTATTTCAATAGTGTTATCAGGGTTTCTTGAAACATTAAAAAATCCATCTGAAAAAGAAGAAGTATAAGTGGAAAATAAAATTTTATAATTGCTTACACTTGACGTTGGATTGTGCCAGAAACTAAAAGAAAGTTTATTATTTGAAAAATTTGGGCTTGCAGAACCTAAATTTATACTACTACTCCCATTAAACACAGCTGCATTACCAAATTTTCCTGCTGCATAAGTTATATTACTAGGCGTACCGTTGTAAGAAACTGGATAACTTACATAATCGTATTGTGCTGTGGTAGTTGTTTCGTTATATAAAGCTGTTACGACTGATTGTGGTAAAGCTGTGTTGAATATACGTACTTGGTCTATTGAGCCGTTCCAATTGGAAGCAGAAATTGAATCTCTATATTGACCAAGTGCCAAAACTCCAGAATTAGTAGCAGGTCCAGATGTTGTTGTTAAACTCGTAGTGCTTACTAAAACTCCATTCAAATATATCTTTGCTTGTTTGGAAGTTTCATAAGTAAATACAATATTATACCAAGTGTTAGCGCTTAATGCTACAGTAGAGTAATTAGATGTAGCCGTATAATAAGTATAAGAACTAAATGCTCTACTTGGCTCTATATAATAATTACCTGCACTGGCATATCTCAAAAGAACAGAAAGGATTCCTGCTCCAGTAGTCATATTTCCTGCTCCTATTAAACTCTTATAACCCGATGTATGTAATGTTGACATATTAAACCAACAACTAAAAGATGCTGCGGTATTTGTATCTGGTATTGGAGAAGTAAAATCTACATGACTACTACTACCATTAAACACAGCTGCGTTACCAAACTTACCAGCAGTATAGGTTATATTGCTAGGTGTACCAGGATATGTGTTACTAGGTATAGATGTTGTAGCATTGTTCAACTGATATGTTGCTATAGATGTAACTGATTGATTATAAGGTATTGAGTTAGCATTACTATTCAATTCATACGTAGCTAAAGAAGCAGTTGATGTAGGTACTGTAAATAACTGATCCGTATCCGTAGTACAAGCGGCAGAACCGAAAGCTGAGAGTAAGCTTTGTCCAAACATATTAAACTGCTATTTGTGAGATAGTGTACCAGAATTCAGTGGCACCTACACATGTGATTTGTATAAAGTTTTTAGCAGCTGCAGTGTCGTCATAGGTACCAGATATTCTATTAAATGTACCAGCTGATCCGCCTACTGTAAAACCTAATGTATATGAACTACCTGCACCGGTTACAACTATAGCTTTAGTTACGCCGATAACGGCATTAGTTATATTAAGTGTGGTATTAGCATTAGGCGTCAATGTAAATACTTGAGCTGCTGTATAGTCTACATTAATTGTAGCTGCTGCTGTTAAAGCATTAGCTGTTGTAAACTCAGTACCCACTTTAACACTAGTAACACTACTTGTTGCTAGCTTACCTGTTGTTACATTTGCATCTAGGATTTTACCCGTTGTTACAGCATCATCTGCTAGTACGTTACTTGTTACTTTTGTTAAAGCCATTTTTTATTAATTTTCTTTTATTGCTAGATACATCCAAGTGTATCCACTGTTGTTATAAGAACTACTGCCTAATGTAAATCCATTTGATGTGAAAGTAATTTTACCAGAATCTGTATATTCTACCGCGTTTGAGTTTGGACTTAAAAAATAATTAGGTGTTCTAGCAGAGTCTACAATATACCAACTTGAGGTATGACTAGTTGCTTTTACCATTAAAAATCCAGGTTGAAATCCTGTTGTTATTGTTTGTGCCGCTCCCGTTCCGCTATAAGTGCCTACCTTGCTATAACCTGCTATTGATGTGAAACAGTAGGATATGAAATTGTTTGTTGAATTAGTTTCTCCATGATTGCCTAAGGTAAATGTATTTGCTTGTACGCTTTTTATCCTGTCTCGTGTTAATTTTGCTCCAGTGTCATTTAAGTAAAGATTTTCTCCATTACCTACTGTACTACCACCAACACACCAATAGTTAGAAGATGTTAAATCTTTTACTATTACAAGATCACAAGCTACTGTTAAACCTGTTCCAACAGTAGCGTTATTGGTACTATTACCTTTATACTGTACAATACTAAATCCAGCAGCTTGATTTGCTGAAACCAAACTTGTAATTGAACCATCTGTGTTTATAGACGATAATCCGCCTGCTTTAAAAGCATATCCAACATTATTAAATCCTGATTCGTTGTATCCACTATTACCTGTTGTATTAATACTAATGCCATTGTTAACAAAATCAATAGCATTTGAGCCTGTGCCAGAGAGATTGGTATTTGCAGCGTTGGTTGCATTTGAATGTATAACGCTATTGCCCCCTCTAATGCTATCAAACCAAGCCCAGTAATGCCCATAACCATTGGTTGCTGTATAATTTTTTGCAAACCATAAATCAGGTTTAAACCCATAATTAATAGTCCTTGTTGCGGCATTACCAAGCCACACTTCTGCATCAAAACTATTTGCTAAACTAGGTGTTGTTGTAGAAGGATCAGCTGCAAAAGCTAGGTAGATGTAGGTTCCTCCTGAAGCATTTGTACTATTATAAGTTCCTGCTAATTGAAAACCATTAGCTAAAAAATTACTATTTCCAGGAGTATAAACTACTTCACTGTTATTTGTATTAGCTAGTAATCTATTGTTTCTAGGATTACTTGGACTTCTTTTGTTATCCACAATCCACCAATTTCCTGTATTATCAGTTCTTTTAATCATTACAAAAGCAGGTTCAAAACCTGTTTCTACTATTGGTCCATTTACACTTCCATTTCCAGTGTAAGAACCTGCTTTGCTAAAACCTGGTTTTGAAGCAAAACAGTAGGCTAACATAGAGTCATTTGTTTGACTATTTGCAGCTCCTATGCCAAAAGTTTGATTATTAAAACCGGGATCCCAAACATTATCTCCACCGTCTGTTAACAATGAATTTGTTGTATTTAATCTCAAAAACTTACCATCTCCCCCTGTCATTACTGCTGAACTATAGACGTGCCAATTAGTAGAAGTATCTATATTTTTTACTATTACAAAATCTGGTGTAGAATCTAAACCGTGTCCTACAGTAGCTCCGTTAGTACCAGTACCTGTATATTGTACTATACTAAATCCTAAAGTAGTATTAGCACTAACTTGACTGTTTATAGTTCCATCAGTATTTGCTACAGCAGCTCCTCCAGCTTTAAAATTCCAAGCTACGTAATTATTGCCTGAACTATTATTATTCCCTGTGCTTATTTTAAATCCATCTGAAACTGCTGATGGTGTAATGTAAGCTGAAGATACTTGTGCGTTAGTTAAGTTAGGGTAAAGAAGAAACCCACCACCTCTTACTGTATCACCTAAACCCCAATTTTCTCCTCCAGACCTGCTTTTTACAATAGTTAAATCTGGGTCAAAACCTACGCCTGTTATATTTCTATCAGTTGAACCATTTCCGGTATATAAAACAGTATTAAAATGATTACTAGGAGCATCGTTTTGAACTGTTATACTAAAAGATCTTTCTGAACTAGTTTGATTTTCATCATCTGTAGCTGTAATGCTAAATGTTGTTGTTGTATCTGCTGATACTGCAGGTGCTGTACCTGTTATAGCTCCTGTAGCTGTTGCTAAAGATAAACCTGTTGGTAAAGTACCTGTAGTTACTGCATACTCTATAGTATCACTACCTTCAGTAGCTGTTACTTGAAAAGAAGCAGAAGTTCCTTCTAAAACATTACCTAATGTACCTGCAGCTGTTGACCACACCGGCACGCCGCTATACTGTATGAAGTTATTTTCTGAAACTGTACCTCCATCTGTATTTGTTACAGCAACTGTATAGGGCCCAGCTGCTTTAGCTGGTGTAGTTATTGTGATCTGCGTAGAAGAATTAAAAGCTGTTACAGCTGATGTTCCACCTACTGTACATGTAATACCTGAAGCAAATAATGTACCATTAATAATAACACTCTCACCACCTGCAGGATCTGCTGCTGTAGCACTGCCTGGATAATCAATAGATGTTATCGTAGGGTTAGTTATTGGACTATCCCAAGACATACCACCTGTACCATCAGTCTTTAAAAACTGACCGTCTGTACCATTGTTAGATACGCCGTAAAATTGTCCTGCTTTAGGTTTGGTTTGAGCCATTTATACTGCTATTTCTTCTGTTAAATCCCACTCTTTATTTTCTTCATTCCATGTATACATTTTATCATCATCTGGATACTCAACAGGTGCTTTCCATAAACATGTTGTTTCATCTAGCGTCCAACTAGCATATGGTTTAGGTGGAATAAATGCATCACGAGCATAGTCATAAGTATATCCTATACCTGCATAGTTTTTTCTATATGGAGTACCATCACCTGAGTGCACACCACCACTTGTATTGTAAGAAGTTCTTTTACAAACTTGTTTTCTTACATCTTGGTACTGTAATTCCCAGTTTGTATTTGTATCGCCTTCGTCTTTACCTACTATTACTTCGGTTACTACGTTAGCCATGTCTAAAAAAGCGTAATGTGCCATATTATTAGTTAAATTGTATATTTCCTGTTCCCGCAGTGAATGTTGTTACTTTGTCTGAACCCACTGTTGCTGTAGTAAACGTTAAACCAGATCCTGGATTTGTTACAGCTAATCCAGTGTAGCGTAGTATGACTACTCCAGAGCCGCCATCACCCCCAGTTCTTGTTGTAGGATATCCTCCAGCTCCACCACCAGCACCAATATTTGGTGAGCCATTTGTTGCAGCAACTGTACCACCACTACCATTACCCCCTCCATCTGTACCACTACCTCCTATTCCGTTGTAAGCGCCACCACCTCCACCACCGGCATAAGCAACACTTGAACCAGTTATAGAAACAGCTAATCCACTGCCCCCAGCTCCGCCTGTTGAACCACTTGCATTTCCTCCAACTGAACCAGCACCACCACCACCAGCTCCAGATCCATAATTATCCGTTCCACCAGTAGTTGAACCTTGACCACCTCTATATCCCTGAACAACTGGAGATGTTACTGCATTACCATAAGTGCTTCCAGATCGCCTTGGAGAACCACCACCAGATCCACCATCTATACCATTCCCCCCATAATCCTCTGAAGTTCCACCTCCAATAGATGTTATTGTAGAAAATACAGAATTTCCTCCATTTGATCCATTAGCAACACCACCAATTCCAGAATCAGTACCCCCAGTGCCTCCAGCTCCTACTGTTACTGTATAGTTCGTTGCACTAACTAAAGTTAAAGATGATTCAGATGATTGACCACCTCCTTGAGTACTCCCATAAGAAGTGCGCAAACCACCAGCTCCACCGCCACCACTTATTGATGCTCCTCCACCACCACCTCCAGCAACTACTAAATAATCAACTGGTACAGGTGGAGGAATTAAACTAACATCTTGAGATGTCCATCCTTTAGTTGCATCTTGATATATTAAAACTGCTGTAGCATTGTTAGTTGTTATTTGACCTTCTAAAGCTGACCCTTGAATCTTTTCAGAGCCATTAGCATTGAGTATAACTTTATTAGTTGCAAATGTACCAGCATAGTCTTGTATAGTTATTTCCATACCTACAACACCCACTGGTAAAGTAACTGTTATTTCTGCTGAGGTAGTATTAACAAAATAACCTTTTCCAGCTACAGCTGTAAAATTACTTGTCTGGATGGTTGATACCCAATCAGTACCTGTTTCTAAAGTAACCGCGCCTGTTTGACTATTAACGCTTGTAACAATAGTTCCGTCTATTAAGTTTTGTGTTAATTTTGTTAATGCCATTAGTTAAATTGTATTGTTCCTGTTCCTGCGTTTGTAAATGTAGTAACTGAATCAGCTCCTACAGTGGTTGTTGTACCTGATAATCCTGATATAGTGTATGAGCTTGGGTAACGTAATATTACTATTCCTGATCCACCTGCTCCACCGCCAGGTGCAAATCCTCCATTGTAACCACCACCACCACCACCACTTCCAGTGTTAGCTGTACCAGCACCTCCTCTTGTTGAATTATCAGTGGTACCATTACCACCTCCACCGGATCCACCTGTGCTTGGTGTAGCTAATGATCGACCACCACCACCACCACCACCTGCTCTAACTATTGATGTACCAGTTATTGTTGATGCAACACCATTTCCTCCATTTCCACCACCAACAGTGGTACCAACACCACCAACAGAAATAGCGCCACCACCACCACCAGCGCCATAATTCGATGCTGAGGTGTTGTTTCCACCTGCGTATCCTTGATTAGTTGTTCCACTTCCGCCAGTGTGAAAGGTACCACTTGAGCAACCACCTCCACCAGATCCTCCAGAAGCACCACCTCCACTAGAGTGATTTCCACCACCGCCACCGCCTATAGATGATATACTTGAAAATACAGAATTTGTACCCGAACCACCAATATTAGATGTAGGCGGACTAGTTGCATCAACTGGTGCTCCTCCAGCTCCTACTGTAACCGTGTAGTTTGTTGCTGTTAATAGATTTAAAGTTGATTCAGCAGTATTACCACCACCGGAAGCTTCTGAATTAAATGAGTTTCTATAACCACCAGCACCACCACCACCACCTAAATACCCACCGGCACCACCACCAGCAACTACTAAATAGCTCACTATCAAAGGTGCAGTAATTGTTAATCCAGATATAACTAAATTTGTACCAATTGAATTAGTGCTAGGATAAACACCAGATAATGTTATTGTTAATATATTACCAGGATTAGTATTGTTATAGCTTTGCGTGCTAGTTATTCCAGCTGGTAAGCCAGTTATTACTGCAGTACCACTTAATATATTACCTCCAGAATCTGTAACTGTAAAAGTTGTTGATGTAAATACTGAGCCAGCTTGACCTGAAGAAGGTGCAGGTGTAGTATATGTTAAACTTTGACCAGTAGGCGCATTAAACGATACTGTTACATCTATAAGTGTATTGTTTATTGTAAAGTTATTAGGTGAGTTTGTTATAACCTCAATACCAGTACCACCTGTTAAAGTTGCAGGGGCTAATGTACCACCTGAGTTTAAAAAACCTACAGATCTAATTTCTATTATAACACCACTAGGTGGTGCTGTAGCAAAAGTAACCACATTGGCAGCTAGTGTAAGCGTAGCTACGTTTTGATATAAACCATTTAGGTATACTTCAATAGCGTTTAAATCTACTGGTGTTATACCAAGAGTATAATCAGTTTCTGTACCATCACCTGTGAAAGTGTCTGTATATAAAGCATTAGTCGATGCTGATATAGCACCTAATACCATTACCTCTACATTGTAACCACTTTGAGGTGCAGTTGCAAATGTTAATGTTGATCCAGATATTCCGTATGTACTTTTATCTTGGTATATACCTTCTAAAAATACAAAAGTCATATTCTCTTCGTTAACAGTCGTGTTTAAAGTAAATGCTGTTTGAGAACCTGTACCTACAAAGTTATTCTTATTAAATCCACTTAAAGCTAAAGCTTTTACATGAACTATTTCTATATTAGCACCGTTTGGTGGTGCTGTTGTAAATGATACTACATTACCTGTAGTTTGATATGTTAACTTAGACTGATATACACCACTTACAAATACTGTTGTTGCATCTTCATTAATTATAGAAAGTGATGTAGAAAAATTAGTTGTTGTACCATCACCTACAAATTCATCAACTTCAATAACACCATCGACTGCAACATAATGCATTATTTCTATTTCAGTACCTGTTGGAGGTGCTGTGCCAAATGTTACTGTAACTCCTGTAGCTGTAAAAGTGTCTT
>Ga0208023_1000322_pt1 | contig 9940 bp, 8 predicted proteins | sample Colrivmet1370A02_FD_187625 | JGI IMG/M metagenome (GOLD analysis project Ga0208023, IMG submission 187625) | Estuarine microbial communities from the Columbia River estuary - metaG 1370A-02 (SPAdes) (version 2) | ecosystem: Environmental > Aquatic > Marine > Intertidal zone > Estuary | place: USA... | reverse complement strand
TGATCCAAGGGGCGCGGCCGTCCCAGAACAATTGATGCGTGCACGATACAGTGCTTATGCATTGGGTAGTTACGGGCAATTTTTGTATGATTCGTGGCATGAAACGGCACGGGCATCACTGTCTGTATCAGCCCTCGATACCTTGGGCAATCAATGGCATCGCCTGCGGCTGTTGCAATCGGACACCGACGCCGGCAACCCCGACCGCGGATGGGTGACATTTATGGCATTTTTTACTGTCGATGGCCATCCTGAGGTGATGCATGAGCGGTCTGAGTTTCTAAGAGAGCAGGGTGTTTGGTATTACGCATCTGGCGTGCAATTCGATACGCAGATCCCATCGAGAAAATCCCCCTGCCTATGTGGCAGTGGCAAACCCTTTAAGCGTTGCTGTGGCGATGTTTAAAAATCGGTGAGCAACAAGGTCAAACCAGCCATTCCGAGCAATACACCACAGACGCGGTTAAACATTCGACGGCGGTTGCTGGTTGCTAAAAACGTCCTAAAGCGGCTACCAAGCATCGCATAGAACACGATGGCCACACATTCCAGCACCAAAAAGGCGGCACCGAGCCACAGCAGTTGCTCAAAGGCAGCTGAGTTGGGAGAAACAAATTGCGGTAAAAAAGCACTAAACACCAATATGGCTTTGGGATTGGACAGTGCAACGCCCGCTTCCCGTCGGAATGCCTTGGTAAGCGATGCAAAGGCCTGACGATTGTGCTCCAAGGGCTCAGGGTGAGCACGCCATAATGATTGGGCAATCCACAACAGATATAACCCACCAATAATCTTGACTGCGGTTAAAAACCAAGGCGCCACCAATAAAAGCGACGACAGTCCTAGTGACACAGCCACGATTAACACTGAAAAACTCATAATGCGGCCACTGGCAGCTATTGCCGCCAGCCGAAATCCCGCCGTTGTGGCTGATTGCATCACCAACAGATTATTAGGACCAGGCGACATATTGATGGCAAAGCAGGCAGGTAAAAATACCCACCACATCGCTAGATCCATAGTGTTAGCCCCGTGCGAAACCACCCCGATAGGTGGTGTCGGTTAAATGACACCGGCAGCCCGCAACTGGGTAAGGTGTTCGGCATCCAAACCCAGCAGTTCTGCCAATTTTTGTTCAGTATCCTCTCCCAACAGAGGTGGCGCTTTTTTGTAGTCAATGGGTGTTTCTGAAAATTTCACCGGGTTTGCTATCTGTGGAACCGTTCCCGCAAGCGGGTGTTCGAGTGTGATCGCCATCTCTCGATGTTTGACCTGCGGCTCGTCAAAAACCCGATCAAAAGTATTGATCGGACCACAGGGGACACCTGCTGCATTAAATGCCGCTTGTAGATCATCTAGTGTGCGACGACCGATGGCATCTGTTAGTTGCGGCACCAAAATCTGGCGATTGGCAACACGTGCGCTGTTGGTAGAAAAACGGACATCAGTGGCGAGGCCGGTTAGTCCCAGTACATCGCAGCATCGTGAGAACTGACTATCGTTGCCAACGGCTAACATGATATGCCCATCAGCCGTGCTGAATGCCTGATAGGGCACAATATTGGGATGTGCCGTACCGTTTTGTGTTGGCACCTGTCCACCGACCAAATAGTTCATGCCTTGATTGGCGAGCCATCCCACCTGGGTATCTAGCAGAGCTAGGTCAATATGCTGGCCTAGACCCGTGCTGTTACGGTGATGCAGCGCTGCCAATACTGAGCTGACTGCGTACATACCCGTCATCAAATCTGCAACGGCAACGCCCACCTTTTGTGGTCCTGCACCTGGGCTTCCCGATTCAACACCGGTGATGCTCATGAGACCACCCATACCTTGGATCATCGCATCATAGCCAGCATGCCCTGCGGCCGGGCCAGTTTGACCGAAACCGGTGATGCTGCAGTAGATAATCTTTGGATTCAGTGCCTGTGCGCTGGCATAGTCGAGTTGGTATTTCTCGAGACCACCGACCTTAAAGTTTTCAATGACGATATCGGCTTTTTCGATCAATTCCCGAACCAGTTTTTGCCCTTCAGCATGTGCGATATCGATAGTGAGTGAATGCTTACCGCGGTTAGCACTCAGGTAATAGGCAGACTCTTTTGTGGGTTGACCCGCCGTATCATTGAGGAATGGTGGGCCCCAACGGCGCGTATCGTCGCCCATGTTTGGCTGCTCAATTTTCCAGACCTCTGCACCGAAATCAGCCAATACCTGTGTCGCCCAAGGTCCTGCCAGAATGCGCGTCAGGTCGAGAACCTTAATGCCTGATAACGGGCCCATGGTATTGCTCCTTTGCTTGTGTGTTCAATCAATGTGACGCAGATAGTGTCAGATTAACTAGGTGAATAAAAGCCTCGAACAGGGTTGACGGCAGTGAATCAATAAATGGCCAGTTTTAGCCAATTTTTGGTAGTGGTATGGCGCCCACTGTGCCTTAATAGACTTTTCAAATGGCCATTAAATTTGGCCCCTATCCGTGAGAACCGCCCGTGACCGACACCCGAGCCTTTGCTTTTTTTGAACGCGCATTTAGACCCTTTTTCCTATCGGCGGCAGTATTTTCAGTGTTTGCCGCCCTTGCTTGGGCTGGATACTGGTTGGGTACACCAATCGGAATCCCTTTATTTGACTGGAACTGGTGGCATGGCCACGAAATGGTGTTTGGATTTGCGGTACCGGCGGTGGTGGGTTTCTTGTTAACGGCTGCTCAGAATTGGACCGGTATTGCCACGGTATCTGGGATGCGATTGGCGCTTCTGTATGTCGTGTGGTTGCTTCCGCGTGTGTTGATGTGGTTTCCGGATGTGGTTGCTGTGCAGGTAGTCGCGGCGATTGATGTTGCCTTCCTACCCCTGTCTGCTTGGTTCTTAGGAAGCGCGCTCGTTCGGGCTAAAAACTGGCGCAACGGGGTATTTGTTGGCATTTTACTGCTGCTGGCCTTTACGAATGCCTCAAGCTATTTTTGGGCCGATGTGGGTCAGCGGTTGTTATCCGCTCAGGCATTACTAGGTGCCGTGTTTTGGGTACTACTGGTGGTGGTTATCATGGGCGGCCGGGTTATTCCGTTCTTTACCGCTAAGCGTCTGGGGTTGCCACAACGTGCCCCTATCGGCATGGTTGAAAGCCTGTCTTTGGGTTTGGTCGCTGTGGTGGCACTGATTTATTCTCTGGGGTTACACCCCATTATTCCTTCGGTTGTGATGGCCCTATTCTATGGTGTGGCAACCGTGGCGCATGCGGTACGGCTCGGACGTTGGCATGGTGAGCGCACGGGTACGGTACCCCTGTTGTGGTCGCTCCACAGTGCCTATGGTTTGTTGGTTGTTGGTTTGTTCTTGATGTTTTTGGTCGAACTACAGGTCATGCAGAATCTAACGACCGCGTTGCATTTCTTGACCATTGGTGGGATTGGCTTGTTGGTCTTGGCGATGATGTCACGGGTGTCACTGGGGCATACCGGTCGACCCTTGCAGGTGGGCCGATGGATTCCAGTGGCCTATCTGGCAATTGGACTGTCGGCATTGTTACGGGTATTTGGCACCCTGATATTGGGCAGCGAACAGACCCTGTGGGTTTATAGCGGCAGTGCGCTACTCTGGGCGCTCGGATTTTTAATTTTTGCAGTCAAATATGGCCCCATATTGTGGCAACCCAGTCAGAAATAAAGACGGGATAAAGACAGGACATAGACAGGATAAAGGACCCGGCTTAGGCAACCGGGTCTTTTAATATTTGTGCATGGGAATGGGTATCAGCAACGATCTGTCCACAAATATCACAGGTGCTATTGGCCATCACAAACTGTTTGATTTTGGGCGTTACTGGATGCTTGGTAAGGTCTGCAAAACTGCCCCATTGTACGATATTGCCATCAAACATCACGCCAATCTCATCGGCCAGTTGCCATGCTTCGTGCTGATCATGGGTCACGATCAAGGTGGTGATGCCGAGTTTTTTGAGCAGCTGCTTTAAGTCCTGCCCCAATTGGTCTCGTAACTTGGCATCCAAGTTTGACAGAGGCTCGTCCATCAGCAGTATGTCGGGCTGCTGCGCTAAAGCCCGTGCGATGGCCACACGTTGTTGCTGACCACCCGATAACTGGTGTGGGTAACGTTTTTCTTGGCCATCAAGGTGCACCAAATTGAGTAACTCGGTCACCCGCGCTTTTCGCTCGTTTCTAGGTAGCTGTTGAATTGGAAAACTGATGTTTCCTTCTACGGTCATGTGTGGGAATAACGCGTAATTTTGAAACACCATGCCGATCTTTCGTTTCTCGGCCGGAATGGTAATGCCCTGATCTTCGACCCGTGTTTTGTTGACTTCAATAACGCCAGAAATAGGTGTTTCAAGGCCAGCAATAATGCGCAGCAGCGTGGTTTTACCGCAGCCGCTTGGACCGATGAGAGCGCCAATGGTGCCGGGTGCCATCCGCATGGAGACATCTTTCAGAATCATGTTGTCGCCATAGGCAAATGATATTCCGTCCAGTTTAAGCATTTTTTTCCTCTCTCGGTCTAAATAACCACAGGGGTAACGTACCCGTGATGATTAATAATAGCGCAGGCATGGCAGCCTCTACCCACATAGCCTCATTGGTCCATTGATAGACCTTCAAAGCAAGGGTGTCCCAGCCGAATGGGCGCAGTAGCAGGGTAGCAGGTAACTCTTTTATCACCTCTGTACACACCAATAGTAAAGCAGCGAGTGCTCCAGGCCGAGTCAGTGGCCAAATAATTTGTTTGAAGCGCAGCCAGGGACTTGCGCCTAGGGTTCGGGCAGCGTCATTGACGCTCACTTCCATACGCGCAAAACTGTCTACTAAGGATTGGCTTGCCAAACTAAAAAAGCGAATCAAATAGGCACCTAACAGCCCCAAAACAGTGCCAGTAAGATAAACCTCAAAGGGCAGTATGTGGGACAAGAACTGTTCAAGTTGGCTAAACCACAGCAAAATGGCTACGGCGACTACCGTGCCGGGCAATGCATAGCCTAATTTGGTCAGCGGCACCAAACGGTCTAGTACTGGGTCCATGCGGCGATAGTTGATGAGGCTTTGAATGTAGGCCAACAGGGTGATGCCAGCAGCTGCCATAACGGCCAGCAACAATGAGTTACGCAGCGGCGCCATCAAAGATTGCCAGGTTTGTGTTGGCGCTTGAAATGACCAATAAATGAGTTGGAGAACCGGCACGGCCAGCGCGGTTGCAAGTGCTGCCCAACAAGCCAAAGACACCCAAAACCGCTGTTTACCCCGCAAAATCTGAGGCGCCCATAGCGTGACGTGGGAGTCGTGGCGAATATGGCTTTCGGAACGCTTCTCCCACCACAGCAATAAAAAGGCGATAAGCATCAGTATGGACGACAGCTGTGCTGCAGTAGCCAGACTGTAAAAATCAAACCAGGTTTTATAGATTGCGGTGGTAAATGTCGAGAACCCGAACAGGCTTACGGTACCAAAGTCGGCGAGGGTTTCCATCCAGACAAGGGTTAAACCTGCCATCCAACCGGGTCGGATCATCGGAAAAATAAGGGTAAAGAAAATGCGCCGCCGAGAATAGCCGGCCATACGTGCGACTTCAATTTGGCTGCGGTCTAGCTTGGCAAAGGCTTGGCGGGTCAACAAATAGATATAGGGGTAGAGCACCCAACTCATGACCCAGATGACGCCGAAGGCATTGCGGGCGTTTAGAAATCCGATATCTGGATACAGTTGGCGCATGAATGTCTGCAGCGGTCCTGACACGTCAAGAATGCCCAGATAAATAAAGCCCTGAACATAAGCTGGAATGGCTAAGGGCAATATCAATGCCCCGGTAAGAAATCGTGATCCCGTAAAACGATAGCGGTAGGTAAGCCACGCCAAGCCAACGCCTAGAAATGACGTTCCAAAACCGACGCCGAGTAACAGAATAATACTATTGCGGATCAGTGAAAAAATTTGGGTGGCGATCAGGTGTTCCCATAACGGCACGTCAATGGTCCACCAATACATCAGCAGATACAGCAAAGGGCCGGCGATTAAAATCGCCAGCCCAGTTTGTATCAGTCTTGTCGTTAACTTCTTAGACACAAATTTCTCAACGATATTGGGCAGCGTCCATCAGCATGACAGCTTGTCGCTGATACTCTCCCGATTTATAGACAGGGCGCGTGTCGGGCTTAAAAGTACCCCACTTTGCAACAACTGGATCTACGGCAACGTCTTTAACGACGGGGTATTCCATATCCAAGTTTGCATAGATTTCCTGCGCTTCATCAGAAACCATCCACTCTAAAAATGCTTGAGCAGCTTCAGGTTGTTTGCTGTGCTTGGTGATGCCTGCGCCTGAAACGTTGATATGAACACCAGAAGTCGCTTGGTTTGGCCAGAAGATCGCTAAAGGAACGTCAGGATTTGCCTTTTGCATGCGGCCAAAATAATAAGTGTTCACGATGGCAACATCACACTGACCAGCGATGACGGCTTCTAGCGCCTTGGTGTCACTGCTCTGAGGCTCCGTTGCCAGGTTGTTAACCCAACCATCGACGACCGCACGGGTGCCTTCATCCCCTAATCGGTTGATCAAACTGCCAACTAGCGACTGGTTGTAGACTTTCTTAGAGGTGCGCAAACACAACTTACCTTTCCATGCGGGGCTTGCAAGGTCTTCATAGGTACTGAGTTGCGCTGGTGTAACACGGTCTGTGCTATAGACAATGGTTCTGGCACGAACGGTCAGTGCAAACCATTGATTGTTTGGATCCTGTAGGTAATCAGGTACGCGTGTTTCCAAAATTGGTGAATCTACCTTTGCCAACATGCCCGATTCAGCAGCGTGCCAAAGATTGCCAGCGTCGACTGTAATCAATACATCAGCAGGCGTACGGTTGCCTTCCGCTTTAAGGCGCGCAATCAGCGGCGCAGCATCGTCGGTTAGTACCTGAATCTCAACGCCTGTCTTTGCCGTGTAGGTTTCCAGCAATGGCTTAATCAATTGTTCACTGCGTTCTGAATACACCACAAGCGGTGCCGCGAACAAACCGGTTGTAACAGTAGTGAGTGCAACAAATAGCGCGAGACGCTTCATCAGGTAAAACCTCTAAATGAGAATATTTCTCATATAGTAGTCGATCTACAAATGGTGTCAATGAGAATCGTTCTCATTTGTCTTGATGTAGGTCAACTATTGAATGAAGAGTTGTCATGTTTCGACTACATTCCGCACATCGACAGCACGGGCTCTAAGATCACACGCCAGAGGCCGGCATTATTACGGTGGGAGCGCAGAGGATATAGACGGCCGAAAGTTTACGAAATTGTATAGAAAAGGACAGTGTAGGTTCAACGTTGCGGAATAGTATGGCCAACGTTGACATAAGAAAACCCCAGGAGAACCACCATGACCTTATTTAAGAAACTTGCATTACCCACTGTTTTTATCACCGCCGCCATGATGTCGGGAGTGACGTTTGCAGACAGCCATAGCGCATCTAGCAGCGACCAGCGATCCGAGATGGCTGATATTCAATTATTGCTTGGAGCCAAAGTCAAAATAAATGATGCAATGGTTAAAGCAATGACAGCGCATCCAAACAGTCATGTCATTGAAGTAGAGATCGAACATGAACACGGGATGCTTTTTTATAAAGTAAAACTCATTTTGGCAAGCGGTGAACTACTTGAGATATTTATCGACTCTGGTGATGGCGCCGTATTGACCAGAGCGCAGATTGCAACCCTGAAGTCTTCTAGCAGTGATGACTCAGATGACTCTTACGATGATTCAGACGATGATTCAGACGATGATTCAGACGATGATCGCAGCGGTAAAAATGACGACGATGATGACGATGATCGCAGCGGTAAAAATGACGACGATGATGACGACGATCGCAGTGGTAAGAGTGATGATAGCGATGACGACGACAAAGATGACGACGACAAAGATGACGACGACGAAGCTGACGACGACAGCGCTGATGATAAATCCGGTAGCTAATAACGTTTAACCCAGCGTAAACGACAACGCATGGGTTTGTTAAACCGAAAAAGCCTACCCAGACTGATGTTTTGGTAGGCTTTATTATTTCTATTGTGGCATCCTGTTAGGGTTGACCACGAGGCCTACTATGATGCACATATTAGTCATCGAAGATGATCAAACACAGTCTGCTTACCTGAAAAAAGGCTTAACCGAACTTGGTCATCAAGTGAGTGTAGCTGAGGACGGAAAGGTGGGTTTGGTGTGGGCTTTGAATGAAACTTTCGACTTTTTCATCATCGATCGCATGATACCTGGTATTGACGGATTATCGCTTTTGAAGTCAATCCGCGCCGCTGGCGTATCAACACCTGTTATTTTTCTCACTGCATTGGGCAGTGTTGACAACCGTGTTGAAGGCCTCAGGGCCGGTTCCGACGACTACATGACCAAGCCATTTTCGATGGAGGAACTCGCAGCCCGCATTGACGCGTTGGCGCGCCGCCCAGCTATTGCAGCGGTTGAGTCTAGCTTGGTAGTGGGTGATCTAAAAATAGACTTGTTGTCTCGCGTGGTCACCCGTGCTGGCACCCTGATTGATTTGCAGCCTAAAGAATATGCGCTGTTGGAGGCGTTAATACGAGCCGATGGCAGAGTATTGACACGCAGTATGCTGCTTGAAAAAGTGTGGGGATTTCAGTTTGACCCCATGACCAGTGTGTTGGAAACCCATATCAGCCGATTGCGTGCAAAAATAGACAAACCTTTTGAATCCCCCCTCATACATACCGTCCGACAAGTAGGATATCGCCTTCATGCCTCGCACTAAGTGGTATCTGAGTACGCCGTTTCGTATTGCGTTATTGGCCGAGGCCATCTTTGTTACCGCCTTTTTGGTGATTTTTGGCTTGCTGGTCATCGAAATGGAAAACGAATTTTTTGATCAGCAAGAACTCGCATTAAACAATGAATACAGGTTTTTAAACGATGTGTACGTGCAGGGTGGCGTTTGGGCAACCGTTGCCGCTGTTGAACGCAATACGCGCGCTAATGTGAAAGGGCGCAAAATTTACTTGCTGACCGACAGCACAGGACAAAAACTAGCGGGCAATATCGACGATTCTGTTTTGCCATCGCAGTGGACGTTAACCGATTCTCTATTTGAATTGGATGCCGACGAGCGATATCACAGTGCAGCCTATACCATTGGTACCATGCATCTATTGTTAGGTGTGAATGGCTTCGAGGTGTCTGAAATAATCGCTAGGGCGATGGTGACCTTGATATGGAGCGGACTGGCAGTATTAATGCTGTCTATTTTGGCCGGCAAGATTATCGCCAGTCGCATGAATCGGCGGCTGAACCACGTTACCGATGTGTTGGCGCATATCGCGGCAGGCGAATTTTCAGCGCGCATTGAATTTGCCAATATGTCGGATGACATTGGCTTGATGGCCAGCCAAATTAACCGCGCCTTGGCCACATTGGAAACCCATATAGATGGGGTAAAGCAAGTCAGTGCCGATATTGCACATGATCTGCGCACCCCCTTAACCCGCCTGTACATTCTCATTGCGTCATTAGAGGAGCGCAGTCAAGCTGATGGCCATGGGCAAGACATATTCGACCAAATCACCGTTCAGACCCAGCAAATCAATGCCATATTTGATGCCTTGCTGCGCATTACCGAAATAGAGAGCGGTACCCTAAAAGACACCTTTACCTCCGTTCCTATACAGGCATTGTGCGACGAAATTTTTGAAACCTATCAGGCGGTATGTCAGGACCATGGTCAATCGCTCACTTTTGAAAGTGCGGTCCCCATCAATTCAATTCATGGTAGCCATGCGCTGATATTTCAAATGATTGCCAATCTCATTGAAAATGCCGTTCAACATTGTCCGATAGATACCCACATCAGACTGGTATTAGCCGGTAATCAGATATCGGTGATTGATGATGGTCCCGGCATTCCC
>Ga0208023_1000317_pt1 | contig 10012 bp, 8 predicted proteins | sample Colrivmet1370A02_FD_187625 | JGI IMG/M metagenome (GOLD analysis project Ga0208023, IMG submission 187625) | Estuarine microbial communities from the Columbia River estuary - metaG 1370A-02 (SPAdes) (version 2) | ecosystem: Environmental > Aquatic > Marine > Intertidal zone > Estuary | place... | reverse complement strand
CTTGTTCTTGAATGGGTGTAGGATTTGTGTACCCCTGTTTCTCTATGGCTTTCAGAATGGGATCTTCAAGTTTTAAATCTTCAAATATCATATATATGATTAGAATGTTAAAGTACGCTTATGTTTTTGCTCTCTTAATTTTGTATTAGGTCCAATAAAAAAAATCGCTATTTGCAATTTTTCAGAAGAGTTTTTATTTTAATACACTGGCAATACGCCCTACAGCTTCTTGAATATTTTCAACCGAGGCAGCGTAAGAAATTCGAATACAAGCTTCATTTCCGAAAGCTTCACCAGTAACAGTTGCAACGTGAGCTTCTTCTAAAAGAAGCATAGAGAAATCAGAAGCATTAGAAATTGTTTTTCCTTGAATCGTTTTTCCAAAATAATAGGAAATATCAGGGAATACATAAAATGCTCCTTGTGGCTTATTCATCTTAAAGCCATCTATACTGCTGAGAAGTTTTATGATCATCACACGACGTTTTGCAAATTCATCAATCATATACTGAATATTGCTGACCGGAGCTTCCAGAGCAGCAATGGTTGCTCGTTGTGCTATACAATTTGCTCCAGACGTGATTTGCCCCTGCATTTTATTACAGGCTTTGGCGATCCAATCAGTGGCACCAATATACCCAATACGCCAACCTGTCATCGCAAAGGCTTTTGCAACACCGTTCACTGTTATAGTGCGATCGTATAGTTCTGGAATTGCTGCTATACTAAAATGTTCAGTTCCATAATTAATGTGTTCATATATTTCATCTGATAGAATAAAAATGTTAGGATATTTTTCTAGTACTTTTCCTAGAGCACGGTATTCTGCCTCAGTATAAATAGTTCCACTGGGATTGTTTGGAGAGTTAAACATTACCAATTTAGTTTTAGGCGTTATGAATGCTTCTAACTGTTCTGGGGTAATTTTAAAGTCTGTTTCTATAGATGAAGGGATGATAATAGATGTTGCTTCTGCTAAGGTTGCAATTGCTGAATAACTTACCCAATAAGGTGCAGGGAGGAGTACTTCATCTCCGGGATCTAAAAGCACCATACATAAATTTGCGATTGATTGTTTTGCTCCTGTTGATACAACAATTTGTGAAGGTGAATAGTTTAGGTTGTTATCGCGTTTAAATTTAGCACAAATAGCCTGTTTTAAATCAGCATATCCATCTACAGGGCTGTAAGAGTTGTAGTTATCTTTTACCGCCTGAATAGCAGCATCTTTAATGAATTCTGGAGTATTAAAATCAGGTTCACCCAGGCTTAGGCCAATAATATCAATCCCTTTATTTTTTAATTCTCTGGCTTTAGCTGCCATGGAAAGCGTTTCGGAAACAGGTAAACTGTTTATCCGAGCTGATAATTGGTCCATGATTATTGTTTAGATGGGTTGTACCCCCATTTGTTTTAAAAATCTAAAGTGCGAAAGTATTGCACTTCGGGTTGTTTTATATTCGTTATAGGGTAAATTAAATTCTCGAGCAGTTTTTTTTACAATTTCTGAAATTTTTGTATAGTGCACATGGCTTATATGTGGAAAAATATGATGTTCAATTTGATGATTTAATCCTCCAGTAAACCAATTAACAAACCGATTTTTGGTAGAAAAATTTACAGTTGTTAAAAGTTGGTGTATCGCCCAAGTATTTTTCATTGTCCCTGAAGCTTCTGGCATTGGCATTTCAGCATCTTCCATTATATGGGCTAGTTGGAATACTAGGCTTAAGATAAGTCCAGCAGTATAATGCATAACTATAAATCCAACTATAACAGACCACCAAGGAGCATTTATTAAAATCATAGGTATAATAATCCAAATACTCCAATACATTACTTTAGTTATAAATAAACCTATCCATTGAAGACTTGGGCGTTTGCTGTTGGCATAAGATAATTTTTTTTTCAAATAGCGCTTCATTTGCTGTAAATCTGTAAATATTGCCCAATTAATAGTTAACAATCCATATAAAAAAAAGAAATATAAATGTTGAAATCTGTGATGAGGCATCCATTCAGCATTTTTTGAAAAACGCAAAACACGACCAGCTTCAAGATCTTCATCATGTCCTAAAATATTAGTATAAGTATGATGTAAAAGATTATGCTGAATTTTCCAATTAAATACATTTCCAGCTAAAAAATAGATACTACTTCCCATAATTTTATTTATGAAAGGATATCTTGAGAATGACCCATGATTACCATCATGCATTACGTTCATCCCGATACCTGCCATTCCCACACCCATTACAATTGCTAGCAACAGTTTGTACCAGAGACTAATATTTAGCACGATTATTAACACATAAGGTGTAATAAAAAGAGAGAACATAACAACTGTTTTGAAATAAAGTTTCCAGTTTCCAGTTTTATGAACTTTTTTTTCTTTGAAATATTTATTGACTCGCTGATTTAGTGTTTTGAAAAATTGTTTTGGGTCTTTTCGAGAAAATCGAAGGCTTTGTGTAGCTTGCATAAAAAATATTATTTAGTAAAAATAGTCGAAAAAACATTCTAATCAAAACATCACATTGGATAAGCTCATAGAAATATTTCCTTCACTTTCAGCTTCTCAAATAGAAAAGTTTAAAAACTTACCTATTCTTTATGAAGATTGGAATTCTAAAATTAACGTTATCTCAAGAAAAGATATCAATTTTTTTTATGAACGGCATCTATTGCATTCTCTAGGAATTGCTAAAGTGTTGCAATTTTTACCAAATTCTAAAGTTTTAGATGTTGGAACTGGTGGTGGTTTTCCAGGAATTCCATTGGCTATTTTGTTTCCACAAACTCATTTTTTTCTAATCGATAGTATTGGAAAAAAAATAAAAGTAGTGAAGGAGGTTACGAAAGCTTTAGACTTGAAAAATATTTCAGCCTCAAAAATTCGAGTAGAAAATTTTAACGAAAAAGTTGATTTTGTGATAAGTCGAGCTGTAACTAAAATGGATGTTTTTGTTCCTTGGGTAAAAAAAAATATTCGCTCCACCCAAAAGCATTCGATTAAAAATGGAATACTATATTTAAAAGGTGGGGATCTTACTCAAGAGCTTTTCAAATTTCCAAAAGCACAGGAGTTTGACTTAGCTCAACATTTTGATGATGCTTTTTTTAAAATGAAAAAGGTAGTCTATGTTCCTTTGTGAATCACCTTTAAGATCAATTCTTCTTTTGTTTTGGGGCTAGTATTTAATTTTATCCTAAAAATGGATAGCGATAATCAGATGCTGGCACAAAGGTTTCTTTAATTAATCTAGGTGAAATCCATCGCATTAAATTTGCAGCAGACCCTGCTTTGTCATTTGTTCCGGAGCCCCTAGAACCTCCAAAAGGCTGTTGGCCAACAACAGCTCCCGAAGGCTTGTCATTAATATAAAAATTTCCAGCTGCATTTTCTAATGCAGTTAAGGCTTCTTCTAATGCATAACGATCTTGAGAAAATACAGCACCCGTTAGAGCATATTCTGAAGTTTTATCAACTAACGAAAGGGTTTCTGACCATTTTGAATCTGGATAGATATAAATTGTCACCAAAGGACCAAACAGTTCTTTTTTCATAGTTGAGTATTGTGGATCTGAAGTTATAACTACAGTAGGCTCAACAAAATATCCTTCACTATCGTCATAACCACCACCTGCAATAATTTCTGCTTCGGAATCAATTTTTACCTGTTCTATAGCATTTGCTAATCTATCAAATGCACCCTTATGAATAACTGCAGTTACAAAATTAGCGAAATTTTCTGGAGATCCCATTTTTATTGTTTTTAGGTCTAATTTCACATATTCAATAATATTATTTGCAATTGATTCTGGTAAATAAACTCTAGAAGCTGCAGAGCATTTTTGACCCTGAAATTCAAAGGCACCTCTGATAATTCCCGTAGCTACTTCTTTTGGATTTGAGGATGGATGTGCGATAATAAAATCCTTTCCACCTGTTTCCCCGACAATTCTAGGGTAAGAGCTATAGTGACCAATTTTAGCGCCAATCTTACTCCAAATATTTCTAAATACCTCTGTAGACCCCGTATAGTGAATTCCCGCAAAATCTTTACTTTCCAAGACTGTATTAGTAATCATTTCTGGATCTCCGAACACCATGTTGATTACGCCATCTGGCAGTCCTGCTTCTTGGAATACTTTCATGAGAATATTAGCTGAAAAGACTTGGTGATCACTAGGTTTCCAAACCACAGTATTTCCCATCATTGCAGCACTTGCACAAAGGTTTCCAGCAATCGCTGTAAAATTAAAAGGACTCACCGCATAAACAAATCCTTCTAGAGGGCGATAACTCACTCGGTTCCATACACCAGGTCCACTTTCAGGTTGATTTTTATAAATTTCTTGCATAAAGGCTACGTTGAACCTTAAAAAGTCAATGTATTCACAAGCAGCGTCAATTTCAGCTTGGTGAATGGTTTTCGATTGTGCAAGCATGGTTGACGCATTTATTTTTGCTCGGTATGGGCCTGCAATAAGCTCTGCAGCTTTAAGAAAAATAGCAGCTCTAGATTCCCAGGGCATTTGACTCCAAGAACGATGAGCTTGAAGAGCTGCGCCAATAGCTTTATTGATGTGTGACTTATTTGCTTTATGATAAATCCCAAGTTTATGTTTGTGGTCATGCGGTGGCTGCATAGAAGCAGTCTCTTTTGTTGTAATATTTTGGTTACCAATGCGCATAGGAACCTCTATGGTTTCATTATACATTTTAGAGTAGTTGGCTAATACAGCCTCTTTTTCAGCGCTTCCCGGTGAGTAAGATAAAATGGGTTCATTAGTTGGATAGGGTACCTTAAAAACGCTATTTGCCATGTTTTTTTTATAAAAGTATAGATTTAAGCTTAAATGTCACCTACTAAAAAGGGGCTTAATTTAAAATGTAAGGAACACTTTACTTAAAGTTAGGAACTTCAACACTGAATTTTTTAGCATTAGTGAAATAGTAATTTTTAAAAACTATTAATTTTGTAATTCAAAGGAATTTGCTTTTCCAGCCCCTATTAATGCATCATATTGCATTCCTATATTTCTATAGTAGACCAATACTTGGTAATCATTTTCTGTAAGAGCATGTGAATCACTTATTGCATTTTTTTTAAGTTGATTACCTATTTTCGTGACATATTTGTAATTGTAGAAACCTTGTTTTAAAAGAAGCAAGCCTTCATAGATTTCTAATGCAGGATTATAATACATTTTATTCTGTTCTTTTAATTCATAACTATTAAAATTTCCATAAATAAAGATTTCTTCTTCTTTAAGGTTATAGTCTGAAGCTAAGCTGAAATATACATATCCGTAATCTGCTTCTGTATCAGAATTTCCAGGAACCATAATATTTCTTATTTCGTATTTTCCATTAATGTCAGGAGCATATGCATAGTCAGAATATAATCTAGGAATATCAATGTTTAAGTATGATTCGTATAGAGAAGCTCTATTGACGTAGCTAATGTTGGGGGTAGTTATACGAAGATCTTTTGTGTCAAAATAAAAATATTCATTTCCACCTTCAAATTGTGATGGAATACCGTAACGATATTCAATTGCTCTTCCATTAAAATATTGAGGTTTTAAATCAGTTATCATTCTGTCCCATTGTTGATTTTGAAGTAAGACCACATTAATATTTTCTTTAGGATTTCTAAAGCTAATATCGTTAGGAATTATTTTAAAATGAACGGATTGATGTGTTGAGAAACGATCCATATTTTGTGTTCGAAAGACTCCTACTTGAATTGAAGCTTGGGGGTCATAAATACAAAAACGTCTGGAAAATACTAACTCATCATCACTAGAGTAGACCTCTAAAACATAATTTCCTGACACTTTAAATTGTATATCATTATTAGGGATTTCAAGTTGGTAGTGGGTATAGGTTTGTAAGGTATTGAAGGAAGTGGTGTATTTATCAATTCTGAGATTATCAAAGCCTTCTAGAAATTCGTTTTTAAATAATGTTGATTTAGTCCAATCATGATTATAAAAACTAAACCTGTAGTAATAATCTGCTTCATCACCATTTAAATCATCAAATTTTAGTTCAAATTTTTCGCCCAATGCAACAATCGGAAACCCATCATTTTGTTGTAAACCAGAAAATTGTACTGTTTTAATATAGTCTTTAGCAGTATAATCTATTCCTTTTTGTGCATAACAAATAAATTGTGTTCCGATGGTAAGTAAAACAATGAAGAGATCTTTTGTGTTCATCAAAAGTAAAGGTATATCTTCATTGTTGCTTAACCAAATTGAGTCCTTCTAATTAAAAAGATTTAACGACTATTTAGAATCAATATAAATAATACTTTTTCCTGTGGTTTTGCTTCAGAAAAAAGAGTGTTTATTAGTAAATTTGCATGATTTTTAGAATTTAATAATTTAATGAATATAAAAAAAGGTATTCGAACTCAAAGGGGGGCTAAACTGAATTTAAAAGGATCAGCGGAGAAAATAACTTCCAACAAAATTCCTTCCCCCACATACGCGCTAAACCCAGACGACTTTTTTGGGTTAATTCCAAAACTGTCAGTTAACGAAGGCGATATCGTTAAAGCAGGTGACCCTGTTTTTTTTAATAAGAAAGAACCCAGGATTAAGATAGTATCTCCAGTTTCAGGAACTATCAAATCAATCAATCGAGGAGCTAAAAGAAAGATTGAAAAAATTATTATTGAATCTGATGGAAATAACGAGATGCGTTTTCATGAAGTTGACCAATGGGAAACTCTTGAACGAAAAGAATTAATATCACTTTTGTTAGAAAGTGGAAGTTGGCCTTTTATAAAACAACGACCTTATGGGACCATCGCTAATCCTGATGACTTTTCCAAGGCTATTTTTGTTTCTACGATCGACACAGCTCCTTTGAGTGCAGATTTTCAATATATTTTAGAAAAAAATTATGATAATTTTAAAACAGGCCTAACAGTACTTAATTCATTAGTTGATCAAGCTGTGTTTTTAGGAATTGATGCTGCTTTTTCAAAACCATTTGAAAATATTGAAAATGTCCAAAAATATACTGTTTCTGGGCCTCATCCAGCAGGAAATTTAAGTTTACATATTCAAGAATTAAGTCCAATTAATATGGGTGACAAAGTCTGGACTGTCAATGCAGAAGATGTTGCCAACATTGGAAATTTTGTATTAACAGGTGTTCAAGATCTTAAACGAACTATTGCTCTAGCGGGTAGTGCCGTTAAGTATCCAAAATATTTCTCTGTAAATATAGGAACAGAACTTTCTCCAATGCTCTCAGAAGTCACTATTACTGAAGATCAAGTTCGCTGTATTAATGGTGATGTTCTTTCGGGAAGCACTTCTCATGAAAATGGATACTTAGGGTATTACAATAATACGGTTTCTGTTATTCCTGAGGGAAACGATAATAGAATGTTTGGATGGCTTCCTTTTAAAGACAACCATATTTTGAGTCTTTCAAATACCTCCTTTTCGAAATTTTTTAATAAAAAAGGTTTTTCTGTAGACACTAGTTTAAATGGAGAAGAACGTGCAATTGTTGTTACTGGTGAGATGGAAAAAGTTTTCCCATTAGATTTATTCCCTATGCAGTTAATAAAAGCTTGTATGATTGAAGATATTGAAAAGATGGAGGCTTTAGGTATTTATGAAGTAGTTCCAGAAGATTTTGGTTTAATTGATTATGCTAATACCTCTAAGTTGGAGGCACAAGAAATCATTAAACAAGGAATAGAGTTAATGATAAATGAAGTAGGATAAATAGATACACTTATGAACGCTATAAGAAAACGGTTAAATTCCCTTAAAAGACCTTTTGGAAAGGGACAGAAATTAGAAAAATTTGCTCCTGCATTTAATGCTTTCGAAACTTTATTGTTTGTACCTAATCATACAACAAAAAAAGGAGCTCATATTCGTGACGCTGTTGACTTAAAGCGCACAATGGTTACGGTAATTATAGCCTTGATGCCTGCCTTAATTTATGGAATTTATAATACGGGATATCAATATTATTCTCAAATGGAATCCCCCTTTACTTTTATAGAGGCCTTTATTCATGGTTCTTGGAAAATTGTTCCTATGATTATTGTATCCTATGTAGTGGGACTCTCTATAGAATTTGGTTTTGCAGTCTACAGAGGTCATGAAGTAAATGAAGGATATCTTGTAACAGGATTATTAATCCCTATGATTATGCCCGTTGACATTCCGCTTTGGATGGTTGCAATTTCTACTGCTTTTGCTGTTTTAATTGCAAAAGAAGCGTTTGGGGGGACTGGGATGAATATTTTAAATCCAGCACTAACCGCAAGAGCTTTTGCCTTTTTTGCTTATCCAACTTATATGTCTGGAAATAAAGTATGGGTTTCTGAAGCAAGTAATGTAGAGGCTATTTCAGGTGAAACAATTTTAGGAACGCTAGCTGCGGGAGGGGATGTAAACTATTCCATGTTTGAAATGTTCCAAGGTGCTATTCCTGGTTCCATAGCAGAAACATCAACTCTTTGGGTAGCAGTAGGTGCTTTAATTTTAATAGTTACAGGCATAGGTAGCTGGCGAATTATTACTGGAGGAATTCTTGGGGCTGCAGTAATGGGCTTATTATTTAACTTATGGGGTGCAAATGCCCTAATGAGTTTTTCTTGGATGAATCATTTAATTGTTGGAGGGTTTGCTTTTGGAATTGTGTTTATGGCAACAGACCCTGTATCTGGAGCACAAACGAATAAAGGGAAATGGATATATGGCGTTCTAGTTGGAATTTTATGTATTGTGATTCGCGTATTCAATCCTGCATATCCTGAAGGAGTAATGCTAGCGATCCTTTTAATGAATGTGTTTGCTCCAACCATTGATCACTATGTGGTGAATGGAAATATTAAAAAACGTAAAAAACGTTGGGCATTAGCTCAACAACTTAAATCAGCATAACGATGAATAGAGATAGTAACGCTTATACCTTTTTATTTGCCACAGTGATGGTGCTTATAGTTGCATCTGCTCTTGCTTTTACAGCTACCGCATTAAAAGATTTACAAGCATCAAATGTTCGTAAAGAAAAAATGCAAAATATCCTGGCCACTATTGGTATAAAAACCGATCGTGAAATGGCAGAAACCTTATATAACAAATTTATAGTTGAAGAACTTTCTTTAGTAACAGGAGGAAGTGTAGATTCAGATACAGATGCGTTTGAATTAGAATTGAATAAGGAACTGAAAAAACCAGTTTCTGAACAGCGTTTTCCATTATATGTAGCCAATGTCGAAGGTGTTAAGTCTTATGTTGTTCCTTTGAGAGGAGCAGGATTATGGAATGCTATATGGGGATACATAGCCTTAGAAGAAGATAAAAACACCATTAAAGGTGCTGTTTTTGATCATAAGGGAGAAACGGCTGGCTTAGGAGCAGAAATTACACAACAATGGTTTCAAAATCGCTTTGTAGGAGAAAAAATTTTTGATACCAAAGGAAAATTAGTCGGTATCAATGTTTCGAAAACAAATAATGATCCAAAAGATCTTGATAAAAATGACCATGAGGTAGATGCTATTTCTGGCGCTACAATTACAGGCGATGGGGTAACAGAAATGATTACAGAGCGTTTACAACATTATATACCTTATTTAAATACAACAGCCATAACATTGGCTTTGAATTACAATTAAATGGAAGAAAAAACAGCTAATCCAGCAGAAGAGGCAACTATTCTCTTCGTGAACAAAGAGAAGGAACCTCTTTTTTCAAAAAAGAATCGAAAATTGTTATCAGATCCTATGGACGATAATAACCCAATCACTGTTCAGGTTTTGGGAATTTGTTCTGCGTTAGCCATCACAGTTCAATTAAAACCAGCTTTGGTAATGAGTGTTTCTGTAATGGTTGTTATGGCTGCCAGCAATGTTATCATTTCTTTACTTAGAAATCTTATTCCAAACCGAATACGTATTATTGTTCAACTTGTGGTTGTAGCCTCTATGGTAATTTTAGTTGATCAGGTGTTGCGAGC
>Ga0208023_1000315_pt1 | contig 10061 bp, 9 predicted proteins | sample Colrivmet1370A02_FD_187625 | JGI IMG/M metagenome (GOLD analysis project Ga0208023, IMG submission 187625) | Estuarine microbial communities from the Columbia River estuary - metaG 1370A-02 (SPAdes) (version 2) | ecosystem: Environmental > Aquatic > Marine > Intertidal zone > Estuary | place... | reverse complement strand
CCGCAACCATGCTTGAAAAGCGTCATGGCAAAGCTGCTATGCACCAGTGGCGTGACCGCAACGAAGGTGTCATGGAACAGGCTGCTGCGTACGACAAGAAGTCTATCGAAACCGGCATGGAAGTGATTTATAAGTTCGGCGAGGAAGTAATGACCGAGGCGGATGTCAACATCACCACCGACAGCCTGTCTTTGACCCGCTTTGCCAACAAAGTGGATCTGAACTTTGCGGATGCCTATAAAGACTTTTTGGCATAATAATCACCTGCCGATCAATACCAGCCGATCAATACCAGCGTGATATAAAGAACAAAAACCGACTGCTCAACCAGTAAGAGCAGTCGGTTTCTTTCCACAGAGACCTAACAGTATTTTTTTTGAGACAACTAGACGTCGTTAGTTAATTGGGATTACCAACACTGGGACGACACTGGTATGGATCAATTTGGTTGCGCTTGAACCGAGCATAAATCGCCCTAATGTAGAGTGTGTTCTACTGCCCATGATAATCAAATCGGCATTTTCTTTCTTAGCAACGCTTAAAATCACATCCTCAACTTGACCCTTCAAAACCCTTGCCTCTGAGGTAAACGTGATGTCTTTATCGCTAAATTCATCTTTAAAAAATGTTTCTATTCGGTCGAGGAGCATTTTTTCTTTTGCTTTGATGTTTTCAGCATAACTTCTGTCGATTTTGGATTTTTCCAGATTATCGCCTATTAAACTGTGTATATGATCGGGTAGTGGCTCAATAACATGGACGCAGATAATCTTAGCGCCTTGTCCCTTGGCCAATATCGCTGCCATATTGAAATTAGGGCGGGTTTTCTCGCCCAAATCTGAAGCATAAATGATCGTTTTAATATGTGGCAACATCAGCGCACCTTACTCATTCAGTTGTTAAAGATTTCGCTACTTCGCGATTCAGCTGGGCCAATACAACAGTCACTGAAGCCCCATACCCCTTAAGCAAGCGCTCAAGGGGTATTTACTGTTTTAAATGATCTCTTCATAGAGCTTTTTGGTAATTTCTGGCGTTAAAGTAATCGGATTCCCACCGGCACTCGGATCTTCCACGGCCATTTGCGCCAATAGGTCTATCTGTAACCGATCAACACCCAATGCACTGAGCTTTTCTGGCACATTCAGCGCTCGAGAAAAGCCGATCAGCCAGTCATAGAAGCCATCAAAGCCACCTTCAATGCCCAAATAGGCAGCCAACAAACACACGCGGTCTTCAATCGCAGGGCGGTTGAACCGCACAACGGCTGGCAGAGCAATGGCATTGGTCATGCCGTGCGGCGTGTTGTACACTGCACCAACCGGGTGAGACAGAGCATGCACCGCACCCAGGCCCTTCTGGAATGCCGTGGCACCCATGGCCGCGGCACTCATCATGTGACCTCTGGCATCAATGTCACTACCGTCCTTGTAGGCCTTTAACAGATTGTCTTTGACCAGTCGCATGCCTTCCAACGCAATGCCCTGGGACATCGGATGATAAAACGGCGAACAGAAAGCCTCAAACGAATGAATAAAGGCGTCTAATCCCGTACCTGCAGTAATGACCGGTGGCATACCAACGGCCAATTCAGGGTCGCAGATCACAATAGAAGGCAGTATTTTCGGATGGAAAATAATCTTCTTTACATGGGTGACAGAATTGGTCAAAACCGATGCACGCCCTACCTCTGAACCAGTGCCTGAGGTCGTGGGTACCGCGATAATGGGCGCAATGGTGTCTGGATTGGCTCTAGTCCACCAATCACCGACATCTTCATAGTCCCAGACCGAACGCGTCTGACCCTGCATAAAGGCAATGAGTTTCGCCAAATCCACTGCTGAGCCACCGCCAAAGGCCACCACACCATCATGGTTGCCGTCAGCATAACGCTTCAAACCTGCTGCGAGGCTATTTTCATCAGGGTTTGGAAACACCTCAGAAAATAGGGCATTGCCATAACCGCCAGCGGCCAAAATAGCCAACGCCCCTGTCGTGATAGGCAGGCTAGCCAACCCAGCATCCGTCACAAATAAGGGGTTCTTAATGTTTAACTGTGCACAGGCATCCGTGAGTTCTGATACCCGACCCGCGCCAAATCGAATGGTGGTCGGATAGGACCAATTTGCTACAAGGCTCATATTAGGTCACCTTTTTAAAATGATAGGATTTTGGTCGTGTCAGATTTTGGAACCCAATCACCGACAATGAACCACCGCGTCCCGTATCCTTGCAGCCCGTCCAGCATAGACCAGGATCCAAATAGTCTGCACGGTTCATGAACACCGTGCCGGTTTCCATCTGTGCACCAATAACCGCAGCGCGCTCTGGGTCGGTAGTCCACAGGGACACCGTGAGACCAAAGGCGCAATCATTCATCAACGCAATGGCTTCTTCATCATTTTTAACCTTCATGATGCCGACCACGGGACCAAAACTTTCATCGCGCATCACACGCATGTCGTGGGTCACATTGGTCAATATTTGTGGTGCAAGATAGGCACCACCATCATCTTCAGGAAACAACGCTGGGTCGATCATGGCGGTTGCACCATCGGCCAAAGCTTCACTGATTTGGGCCCGCACTTCTGCAGCAAACCGCACATTGGCCATGGGACCAATTGTTGTTGATGCATCTAACGGATTGCCTAGCTTATATTGCTGCACCGCTTTGACCGCTTTCTCTACAAATTCGTCATACAAAGATTCTTGGACGTAAATACGCTCAATACCACAACAGCACTGCCCTGAGTTATACATGGCAGCATCCATTAGCGTCGCAACGGCCGCGTCGACATCGGCATCTTCCATCACATAGCCTGGGTCTTTGCCGCCCAATTCCAATCCAACACCACAAAAAGTGCCGGCTGCTGCACGCTCAATGGCAGCACCGCCACCAACCGATCCAGTGAAGTTGATGAAATTAAATGCACGGCTCTGGATGAGTTGCTCGGTAGTTCCATGATCCAAATACAGATTCACGAACAGATCTTTGGGTAGCCCAGCAGAAACAAAGGCTTCTACAATACGTTCACCGGCAAGCAGTGTCTGTGTTGAATGCTTAATCACGACACCATTACCCGCAATCAATGCAGGAGAAATCGTGTTGATTGCCGTCAAATAAGGGTAGTTCCAAGGCGCGATGACAAATACCACACCATGGGCTTCACGCTGAATACGACGACCAAAGGCCGCGCTTTCTTCTATAACAATAGGCGCAAGCGCTTCTTCTGCAATCCCAGCCATGTAGGCTGTGCGCTCATCCACACCGCCAAACTCGCCACCATAGCGAACAGGACGTCCCATCATTTTTGCTATCTCTGGCACAATGGCATCGTTCATTTCACCCAAACGGGCAACACCCTTTTCTACCAGTGCAATGCGCTGCTTTAATGGCAGCTCAGCCCACAGCTTTTGTGCGACACGCACCTTGGCAATGGTTGCTTGTGCGTCTGTCAAACTGGCCAACGGCCGCTCTGCAAATACAGAACCATCTATAGGGCTAATGCAGGTCAATTTCTTTTTATCAGTCATTTTACAAATCCCTCATTGTTAACTTCTTTCAAAACCTCGGGCGATTTCCCAATCCGTTACCACGCGATCAAATTCTTCCTGTTCCCATTCAGCCGCACGGGTGTAATGTTTTATCACATCGTCGCCCATGGCCTCTTTAAGCATCGTGGAATTGCGCAATGCCTCTGTCGCAGCACGCAATGTTCTTGGAATCTCTTGTTTGGAATCAATCTCATACAAATCGCCACGCGTAGGCGGTGCCAATTCTAATTTATCTTCAAGCCCTTTCATTCCAGCAGCGAGCTGCGCTGCCAATGCCAAATAGGGGTTTAAATCTGAACCGCCCGTGCGACATTCAACCCGAATGCCCTTGCCGTGCGCGCCGCATAATCGAAAGGCTGCTGTGCGGTTGTCGACCGACCATATTGCTTTAGTGGGCGCAAAAGTGCCCTTAGCAAAGCGCTTATAGCTGTTAACATAGGGTGCCAAAAAGCAGGTGTAATCCGCCGCATATTTAATGAGACCGGCCATGTAATGCCGCATAACATCTGACATACCCAATGGATCATTTTTATCATAAAAAACCGGTTCGCCATTAACCCAAAGTGACTGGTGTACATGGGATGAACTGCCGACACGGTTATGATCCCATTTTGGTAAAAACGTCGCAGCATGGCCTTGTTGCCACGCAATCTCTTTGATGGCGTGCTTTGCAATCGTGTGGTGATCCGCGCATAACATGGCTTCGGCATAACGAATATTCAGCTCTTCCTGCCCTGCCTCAGCCTCACCCTTGCTGTTTTCAATCGGAATACCGGCATTGTACAGGTGGTTTCGAATCGGGCGCATAATGCCCTCTTCTTTGGTCGTTTGGAAAATGTGGTAATCCTCATTGTAGCCACTGATGGGCTCGAGGTTCGTAAAACCACTTTTGCGAATGTCATCTAAGCTCTTTTCGAATAAAAAGAATTCAAGTTCTGTCGCCATCATCGCATCAAAGCCCATCGCCTTCAGACGATGAATTTGTTTCTTCAAGATTGCTCTTGGAGAATGCGGAATGGGTTGTTCGTCGTGATCCAAAACATCGCACAAAACCATTGCAGTTCCGTCTAACCAAGGAAGGACACGAATCGTGTCCAAGTCTGGCTTCATCATATAATCGCCATAGCCTTTCTCCCAACTGGTCGAATCGTAGCCATCTGGCGTAGCCATTTCTAAATCTGTTGCTAACAGGTAATTGCAACAATGGGTTTCTTTATATGAGGTATCAATGAAGTTTTGTGCGTGGAAACGCTTTCCCATTAAACGGCCTTGCATATCTGCCATACAGACCAAAACCGTATCAATGTTGCCATCGGCAACCTTCTGAACTAACTCGTCGAACCTAAGATTGCCTGGCATAAACATTTCCTCAAACGGTATAAATTATCGGTACGGACGACCAGCCTTTAGCATGTCGGCGTTGTATTTTTTGATGATACTCACCACCTTAGCCTTGGTTTCAGACTCACTGGCTATCTCATCCCAAAATGTCACTGCGGCGTCTTCAACCTGCTTCCACTCAGCGTCTGGAATGGTAGTCAGTTTCATCTTGTCGCCGTTAACACGCAGACTTGCCTCACCGCCCCAATACCACCACTGACGATAATAATGACTCTGGTCAAAACACGTCCTCAGTAAAACCTGAAGGTGTGACGGCAGCTCATTGTATCGATCCATATTGGCAAAAAACGAGCCTGCCCAAGCACCCGAGATATTGTTGGTTAGGAAGTAGTCTGTAACGTTTGCCCAGCCAACCGTATAATCTTCAGTAATACCTGACCATGCAATACCATCAAGCTCACCAGACTGTACGGCAACTTCAATGTCTTCCCATGGCAGTGTCACTGGAATCACACCAAATTGCGCTAGAAAACGGCCTGCCGTTGGGAAGGTAAAAATACGCTTTCCTTTTAGGTCTGCTAGGCTATTAATTGGCTCCTTGGTAGCAAAATGGCATGGATCCCACGCACCAGCTGAAATGTGTTTTATACCCACCTTGGAATATTCTTCATCCCAAATTTCGTTCAAGCCATATTGGTTAAACAAAACAGGAACGTCCAATGAGAATCGAGAGGCTAACGGGAAATAGCCACCAAATACGGCCACCTCTGTTGGCGATGCCATAGAGTCATCGTCTGACTGTACTGCATCAATCGTTCCTTTTTGCATCGCACGGAAAAGCTCACCCGTTGGCACGAGTTGGTCTGCATAAAAGAGTTCGATTTCCATTTCATCTTTTGCAATTTCATTAAAAGCATCAATGGCAGGCTTGATAACGTGCTCGCCCAATGATGGACCTGCGTAAGTTTGTAATCGCCAGCGAATCTTTTCCTTCGCGAACGCTTGGGTTGGAAGTGTCGCTGCCGCTGCCGCAGCTGCTGCAACGCCAGCAGTCTTTATAAAGGTACGTCTACTCGTCATGGTATTCTCCTAATGAGGGACAAATTTTTATTTTTATTACGTTCTTTTTGCTTTTACCACCTACTTATATTCGCAACCCTTTGGCTGCAAATTCTTTTAATGGGTTACACACTCAATTCCCATAAATGGCTTCTGGAAGCCACAGTGCAATACCCGGAAACGCCATAACCAATGCCAATGCCAACACCATAATGAATACAAATGGGATAATGGATCGATATATATCGGTAATACCAATCTCTGGAGGCGCCATTGCCCGCATTAAAAACAGGTTGTACCCAAATGGTGGCGTCATGTAAGCGATTTGTGTGGTGATGGTATACAACACACCGTACCAAATGAGATCAAAACCTAGGGCGCCCACTAAGGGTACGTATAATGGCGCTACAATCACCAACATCGCAGTGTCATCCAAGAACGTGCCCATTACGATAAAACTCAATTGCATCAGTATCAAAATGGTCCAAGGCGATAAGCCCAGCTGTTCTGTAAAAAGCGTATCAATGGCACGTACAGCGCCAACACCATCAAAAACGGCGCCAAAACCAAGCGCTGCTAAAATGATCCACATAAACATGCATGAAATGAGCAAGGTCTGCCGCACTGAGTTTTCGAATACAATTTTTGTCATACGGCCTTTGACAACCGCGATGACAAATGCGGTCATCGCCCCTATCGCAGAGCTTTCGACCAATGACGTCCATCCATTAACAAAGGGCACCATCATCGCAGCAAAAATACCAAACGGCAGTAAGCCCGCACGCAGTAATTTCACCTTTTCTGACAGCGGAATATTCCTTTCTTCTTCAGGTAACACGGGACCTAACGCAGGATTAATTTTGCATCGAATCACAATGTAAATGATAAAAAGTGCCGCCATCATGAGACCCGGTATCACACCAGCCAACCACAACTGACCAACCGGTTGACGGGCAATCATGGCGTACAACACCAAAACAACCGAGGGTGGCACTAAGATACCCAATGATGAGCCAGCCTGGATAACACCTGTGACCATGACTTTATCGTAACCACGCCTTAGCAATTCAGGCAGCGCGATGGTGGCGCCAATCGCCATGCCCGCTACCGACAAACCATTCATCGCAGACACCAACACCATCAATAGGATAGTGCCTATGGCTAAGCCACCATTAATGGGTCCCATCCATACATGAAACATTTTATAGAGATCATCTGCGATCTTACTTTCCGACAGGATATAGCCCATAAAAATAAACATTGGGAGCGTCAGCAATGGGTACCATTTCATCAGTTTCATCGCAGCAGAAAATGGTATGTCAGAGCCACCTGTTCCCCACAACATCAAGGCAGTCACTACGGCTACAAATCCAATGGCGCCGAAGACACGTTGCCCCGTTAACATCATCAGCATCATTGTTGAAAACATAAACAAAGCAATTAATTCATATGGCATTAGAGCTCTTCTCCACGCAGTTGCAGGATATCTTTCATCAACTCAGAGAAGCTCTGCAGTAACATTAATAATATTCCAACAAACATCGTGACCTTGATTGGCCATAGATAGGGGCGCCAAGCGGTGGGACTGCGTTCGTTGTATTTGAATGAGTAAGCGGTGCTGTCATAAGCACCATATAGCAGCACACCAAGATAAAAGATGAGACAAAAGATGGTGAAAGAATCAACCCACATTTTTTTCCGTGAAGGCCATGAGCCGTAGAGCAAATCCATTCTGACATTAGCGCCCATCTGAATTGAATAGGGGCCACCCAAAATATAGTAAGCCACCATCGCGAACTGGGCGATTTCCAGGGTCCACATCGATGGATTAAAAAATGTTTTAGATATTGAAGACCACATCAACACCCCTACCAAAACAAAAATCCCATACATGGCTACCCGTCCGACGCGATAGTTCATGGCATCCACAACAGCGATGTACTTGCGCATAAACTGATTCATAGTGAATGCGCCTTCTTATAGGTTGGATTGGGATATTGGCACGTCCCTACACAGGTTCGCAGGATGTGCTCTAAATACGCCGCCATTTTTTCAATACCTTCTTGATCACTGATCAAATCATTCCGAATTTCAATCATCACATTGCCAAGTCCGTGAGGGATAGCCCGCGCTTGCAACGTGTGGGTAACACCATCAACTGGCGCATAGGGCTCATTTCTAAGCGCCACATAGGAGCCCATATTCTCTGCTTCACCGAGAAAACAATCTGCTAGCCTTTGGTCGGTATCATGTAACACACCCACTTCTACCTTACGGGGAATACCCTTATAGACGGGCACAAAAGAATGGATAGTCACGAACAATGGTAGAACGGGTTTCTGAAGGTGGGCATCGACAATGCGGTCAATGGCTGAACAAAACGGTTCGTAGATTTCAACAATCCGTGAAAGTTCGTCTTTGTCCGACAAATTCTGGTTACCAGGGATTGAATAAATTTCGCTTTCCCGGGCTATCGCACCCAAAGAATATGGCGGCCGGTTACAGTCATAAACCAAGCGAGATATTGTAGAAGCCACCAAAGGCGCGTTGAATTTTTTTGATAACAACTGAGCCACATTTAACGCCCCTGGATCCCAAGCGATGTGACTTTGAATGAGTTGATCGTCTAATCCCAATTGATTAAGTCCATCAGGTACGTAATTACTGGCATGCTCGCACACGAAAATCAGGTCGTTAACAGCATGTTCATTCGTCACCGAAACAGACTTACCATCAGGTAGCATGGCTTTTGTTATTATCATAATAAGCTCTACTAACTATTTTGAAGTATCTTCATTCTTACAGTAAAGAAATTTTCAGTCAATTATATTTCTGTAAGTTTCTATTCTTGCTTTATAAGATGAAATAATCTATACCAACATCAAACAGCCAATAAAGTTGCCGACGTGTCCAAAATCAAAAAAGTAACCATTGCAGAAAAAATTCAGTCAGCCTTCGATGGGTTAACGCCTACCGAGCGCAAATTGGCTAACCATATGCTAAACAACTATCCCTCCTCGTGCTTGGGTAGTATCACTGCCGTGGCTGCTGCGGCGGCCGTCTCAACGCCCACTGTTGTAAGAATGACTAAAAAAATTGGGTTTGCAGGATTCCCAGACTTTCAATTGACACTGCACAATGAAATTGAGGAACAAATTAACAACCCCATCGCGAAATTTAGTCGATGGAGCCAACAGTCATCAGACACCCATGTATTGAACCTATTTGCAGATGCCATCGTAGAAAACCTCAACCAGTCGCTTGACCAAATCGATCCACACAACTTTGACGCTGTTGTTGATCTTTTGTCGAAGGAAAAGCAAAGGATGTACCTTGTCGGTGGCAGAATTAGTAGTTCGCTAGCTGATTATTTTTATGCGCACCTACAAATGATTCGGCGCAACGTGACCTATTTAGACCCGAACCCAGCGCGTTGGTCGAGCCACCTGTTAGATATGACGCCCGGCAATGTATTAGTAGCCTTTGACGTTCGGCGATATGAGCAAAATTTGATCACCTTTTGCAAGGCCGCAAACGCACGGGGTGTAACCATTGTGCTATTTACCGACCAATGGGGCTCACCCGCAGCAAAATATGCAAAACATGTGTTTAATCTTAGAATCGAAGCCCCTTCAGCGTGGGACTCGTCAGTCGCAACCTTATTTGTCATAGAGTCGTTGCTATCCGCCCTTCAAAAGAAGACATGGACCACGACGAAAAACAGAGTAGAAGATTTGGAAAAGCTGTTTGATGAAACGAAATTATTTAAAAAAAATCCCAATATCAAAGACAAATCTTAAATAGCACCTGTGCTCAGACAAAGAAGGACGAAGCAGAGAAACAGAAAATAGCGAACGATCGGTTTCTCATGCAGTTTACTATTGACAAATCAATCACTTAACTTAGAATACGCACCTCTTTAGGACTATAGCTCAGTTGGTTAGAGCGCTACCTTGACATGGTAGAGGTCCCCAGTTCGAATCTGGGTAGTCCTACCAATATTCAAAACGACAAAAGCTACCCCTTGTGGGTGGCTTTTTTCGTTTTTGGGTCATGGCATGCAATGCCTGACCCGAACTGGGCAGTTCGACTCGGAGAGCGACGGA
>Ga0208023_1000313_pt1 | contig 10137 bp, 11 predicted proteins | sample Colrivmet1370A02_FD_187625 | JGI IMG/M metagenome (GOLD analysis project Ga0208023, IMG submission 187625) | Estuarine microbial communities from the Columbia River estuary - metaG 1370A-02 (SPAdes) (version 2) | ecosystem: Environmental > Aquatic > Marine > Intertidal zone > Estuary | place... | reverse complement strand
GGGCAACACCTCATATAATTTATGCTTAAATTTGAACTAGTACAAACGACAAACATTCAACAAACGATTTGCTACCACCGAAAAATCTCCGATTTTCCAGTCGCACAAATCATATAAAAACTCGTTAATCGGCAATAACCTCAACCGAAAACCTCGGCAAAATTTTTGGTTCGCTGCGCTAAAATTTTACTGTCGGTTGTCTGTTTCGGATACGCAAAACCAAACACCGTTGCACTATATTTGTGATGTTTCGCTAATTGCCGATTAACAAGTCGCAGATAACAAAGAAAAAGCCCCTGCAACCTCGTAAAAAAACGAGATTGACTAAATGTTTTAAAATTGTAATTAAAAATCATAAATACCAAAATAATGAGTAAACAACCAACAAGACCACAGAAACCAAGTACACCAAATCAACCACATAGACCTATTGAGCCAAGACATATTCCACTTAGAGAGGATAGACCAAATCAACCCGGTAAAGGAATTGGAAGACCTCCGATTAAAAAGTAATTAAAAAATATGACATTAAAAGTGTCAAACCGATTGACATAAATATAGCACTAATGTAATTTAAAATTGTAGTTGCTTTATCATAACAATCTGATTGATAATTATATTTATCAATTTCAGATTGTTCTTTTTTACTTATCTTATCTCCAGCATCTAACTTAGCTTCACACATTAAATAATCATATAAATTTGATTTATGACCTAAAAATTGAGATATAAAATTAGATATTATAGATAATAATAAAATACCACCAGCCCATTTTATTAAACTACTTGAGTATAAATGATTGTCATTTATATATTTTAATGTTTCTAAACAAACGTATATACCAGCTCCACTAATTGAAACTATTAATAAATCTAATCTTTGACCACTATAAAACATACCATCCCAAGAATGGTTTTGTCTATCTCTTAATCTATCCATTTTTAAATTATTTTCCATTTTTTACTAATTTATTAAATTTATAATTAATCTTTCGTTGCTATCGCAACATTTTTTTGAATCTTTTCTTAAATCTTTATTAAAAGAGTTACGCAGTGTATTAATTTATATTTTATCTTTATTCAATGGCTCGGTGTTTACAGCCGATAACTAACACATATATTCTATTGCTACGCAAGGGCTTTTTCTTTGTCTGTCGCTTATTTATTCTCGAAACATCAAACTGAAAAAGTTTGTATTTCTACATAAACCGCAACAGAACATATCTGCGACTTGTTGCTAGTAATTGCTAATGATTTTATTTGTATTGATATTTCCATTTTATATTATACTAGCGGAAGTCTTTTTTCTTTAAAAATAAACCTTAAAAGATACAGAAAGCAAGTCACAGGTTTTGTATTCAAAAGGCTAAGATGGCAATTATTATTTTTTGTATTTAAATTAATATAACAAAAAAGGCCTCACATTTCTGTAAGGCTGTTGATCTTAATTAGAGGTTCCAAGTAATTTTTCATAATACTCTATTTCCCTTTCTAGTATGTACTCAGGTATTTCATTTTCAAATTTAATTTTCCTTATCCAATTCCCTTTATCATCATAGTCATATTTATAGTTAACATCCAAGACTAAATTTCCATTTATGTCATATCGACTCTCTTCCGTTTTATTCCCTTTTTCATCGAATTTGAAGAGAGTCTTGAAATTCAAAGTTTTATCCCAGTTATAATTATTTAATTCAATTGTGTTGCCGTTAGAGTCGTATTTAAAAATTTCTCTATATGACCAGTGTCGCTTTGATGAAAAAAAATGTTTTGTTTCGATTAAATTGCCTTTATCGTCATATTTATAGGTTTTTTTAAAATCTAATTTTCCTTCACTGTTATATTCATTATCTTCAATTAAATAGCCATAATCATCATATTCATACGTTTTATTAAAAAATAAAGCCCCACTTGCTCTATAATAAATATCTTCAATTATATTATCATTATCATCATATTTAGATATAATCTTAGAATGTAAATTCCCATTGGCATAATTTATAACAGATTCAATACAATTTCCTTTTTCGTCTAATTTATTACTGCCCTTAATGTATAAACTCCCATCAGAATTATAATTAGTCCATTCAATCATATTACCATTTTCATCGTACTTAATATAACTATCATAGCTAGAAGAATATTGTCGTTTTCTATCTCCTTTAATGATTTCTCCTGATATCTCAACTGCTTTATAAGAGAACTCCTTATATGATTTAACTTTTCCAAACAGATTTTTCGTTTCTAAAGCACTCTTCTTTTTAAAAAAGGGTTTAGTATTTTTAAAAATATTTTGCCCTTCTAAATCATTTTTTTTCTTATATGAAGAGCAGCTAAAAATTAACAGGATTATGACCGTGTATAAAATTGACTTTTTCATAAGCAGCAATAATAATTTTGCACGCATTGTTAATCTTCTATGGGGCATATATAAAGTCTGTTTCACCAATAACATCAAAACCTGGCATTTCATTTATATACCTTAAAACCTTTACTTTATATTTATCTCCTTCAATTAATTGCACAGCTGGTACTGTTATGTCTACACCTGCTGGATTTACACCATATAATAGAGGTGGGGATATTGGGTTATCTTGAGTGATATCACTCGCCCATATAACATCTAAATAATTGATGCCGCTAACTGATACAGCATGACGATAGACAATAAAACCATCCACATCACAAGGTGGATCCCAAGAAAAAATAGGCTGTTCTTTGATTTGGACCGTCAATGACACCCTACTTGGGCAGTCTCCCGGTCCTCTTGGTGTTTCACAACCACATATGAATAATGACACCACTGCTAATATCCATATCAAATTTTTCATAACTAAAAAATTAAATATTAGTAATAAAATCAATCTTTTGGAATGATGAATTAATTTATGACTTTAAAAAAAGTCATAAAATGATATTAGTCAGTTCATATTAAACAATTAGAATCTATTTTTATAGATAAGCTTGTTAGATATCAAATTAAAATAAGGTATCATGATAAAGATTTATAAAATATTGACCATTTTTCTAATACTCTCTCCTGCATTCATTTCTTTTAACTATTCTCAAGAAAAAGAAATCCAAAAAAATGATCTAGAAAAAATGAACCTTTATGGACATGTTAAGTCTTTGAGAGAAATTCAATATGAAGTCATTAACGAAAAAATAAGCATAACTTCAAGAAGACATCGATATTATATGTTTGATGAAAACGGACTAAAAGTTGAAGAAAGCATGTATAATGCCGATAGCAGTTTATTTTCGAAATACACCTATATATATAGCCACGAAGGAATTTTATTGGAAATGAATAATTTCAATGCTGATGGCAGTTTAGTCTCTAAAAATTCAGGAAAGCGTGATGATAAAGGGCATACCATAGAATGGAATTGGTATCTCTCAAATGGAAGCATTCATTCTAAATTTAAATACAAGTACGATGATAAAGGGAATAAAATAGAAGACAATGAATATGATGCTGATGGAAAACTATACCAAAAAACCAAATACAAATATGATTTACAAGGAAAGAAGATCCAGGAAAATGGACTCATAAGTTTAAGATATAAAACCACTTACAAGTATAACAACGAAGGAAAAATAATGGAAAGGAATCATAATAAAAAAAATGGAAAATTAATTTACAAACTTACTTATAAATATGATTCTAATGGTAATTGGGTTGAAGTGAAAAGTTATGATAAAAAAGGAGAATTACAAACTATTATTAAAAATGAATACGATAATAATGGAAATCTCATTGAAGAGAAGGTTTTCGATTTTGAAGGAAAAATAACGTCTCATCGTACTTTTAAATATGACGACAATAATAACGAGTTAGAGTATAATGTTTATAATTTAAACGGAATAGTCTATACTACATATTCTCAAATTTATGTTTATGATAATAGTGGCAATTGGATTAAAAATGTAAACTGTAAAAATAAGGCAGCCATTTATGTCACAGAGAGAGAAATTATATATTTTTAAAGAAATTCCTCATACTTTTAAAAAAAAAATGCATAAACGGAACAAAGAAAATATTTTCATCAATTGAAAATACATCGGAATTTATCAATCAATATCCTGATTGAAAATTGGAACGGTTTTTATAAGAAATCATACATGTAGTGATGTAAAAAAGCAAAAACGAGCAACACCAAATATAATTTATGCTTAAATTTAAACTAGTAAAAACCGACTAACATTCAACAAGCAATTTGCTTCGCCTGAAAAATCTCCGATTTTTACGTCGCACAAATCTTATAAAAGCCCGTTAGCCACAATAGACCGAATGACATTCAAAGCTTATATTCATCAGATTATAAAGAGAGAAACCTCAAACACACAAATGATTTTTCTTTCAGGATTATGTTTAATGATTATTGGATTGATTTTTTCATATATATACAACGAAATATTTCACACTGATTCTGGAAAAGGAATTTTAGCTTCAATTATGATGATTGGAATGCTGACAATATTCTTTACTTATTTTTATCAATATTATGATTTTGAGAAAATCAAGAACTTAAAAAAAGGTTTTGTTGAACTCGAGAAAGATGAATTAATAATAAACTATACAGAGAAAATAAAATACGAGGAATTAACTGATTTCGATTTATCGATAAACGCTTATTATAATGAAAAAATCAATTTTGGCCATCGGAGTCCAACAGAAAAAAGAAGTTTAGGAATTAGCAATACTTTGACAATTACTCATAAATCTAAAACGAGAACTTTTAATTTCAAACTTGAGGATAAATCACATCAAAATGTACTTGAGAGAAATATTTATAATATAGTAATCAGTGAAAAATTGAGAAATATAGATGGGAAAAAATCAATCAAGTTGATTCCAAAACAATATAAAAATTTTGAGGAATATCGAGAATATGTAGGAAAACAATTGAGAGAAAAGAAAGTTAATTGTACAGAAGGACTACTCTTGATTGGTTACAACACTTATGAGGAAGCTCAAGAACTAAAGAAAAAATACTGTGGCTAACAACTCATAAAATTTATGCTTAAATTTGATTTAGCACAAACGACAAACATTCAACAAACGATTTGCTCCGGCAGAAAAATCTCCGATTTTCCAGTCGCACAAATCTTATAAAAGCCCGTTACTGGCAAGTTTTAAAATGAAACCATTTACATTAATATTAATATTTTTAATTATTCTCTCTTGCGGACAGAAATCGTTTAAGAAATTAAACAAACATGTTTTAAGTCAAAAAATTGATACTCTAGTGTCTGGCGATTATATATTATACTTTGAAAATGGAGATAGCTTTGAAAAATCTGATAATTATGGTGACTTAAATACTCGTATTGAATTAACTAAAACAATTGATAACTCTCATAGAAGTGCATTTAAAATCCAAGAATATCTTTCCGAAAAATATAGTAAATATTTCTATACAAACGATTCCACATTAATTCTAAAATTGTCAAACGGAAATATTGTACCTTTTCCATATTGGGATAACTTAAAAGATGAAGGTTATAATTTTGAACACTATTTTGAAAATATTGACTATTATTTACTAAGGGTTCAATATAGTGAAGGAAATTCCTGGATGCTTGTTAACCGTAAAAATGGGTTTAAAACCTACATTTTAGGAGAACCATATATATCACCTGACAATAAAAAATTAATTACAATAGATTGTGACTTAATCGCAAATTATAACTTTACTGGTATTGGGTTATATTCAATTTCCAAAGACAGTTTAAAAAAAGAGTTTCTCAGAGAAACCAAGTGGTGTCCTATCGATATAAAATGGATTAGCAAAAATCAGTTTTTGCTAAAAAGAGAAATATTAAATTTTGACACTATTACATACAATGAAAATAGTGAAATAGAATACAAACTTGTAACTATAAAAAACAAAACCAGCCAGTAACAATGGCTATAATTCAGCGTGGGTTTAGTACAAATATGAAAATTAATATAATCAATAACCTGATTTCTTAGCGGACAATTCCTAACGGAATTATCCACGCCGAAATCATAGCCCGAACGTTGGCAACAAGCTGAAAAAAGAGAATATTATGGAAAATATTTTAGGAATCATATTAATAATAGTAATTGTAATTTTAGTTTGGGCGTTAATTTTTCATTTAGGAGAAAAATATGGAGGTGTAACTTTTATATCTGGACCAAATAAAATTGGAAAGGCACAACAAGTTCATAAATCTAATGAAACTGATAAATATTTAATTAATGAAACTAAAAAGTCAAACCCTGAATTAATTAAAAAAGCACAAGAACAAATTAAAAGAAAAAGATATAAAAGCACTTATAGAAATGTTCTGTCGGAGGTTGAGAAAATCAAAAAAACCGAACCTGTTTGGGTTGAAAAAAAAGAAAAAGAGAACAAGAAAAAAGTAGAAGAAAAAAGCAAGAAAATTGATTCATATTTAAGAAAAAAACATAACGTCCCTGAATTTGATGAAGGATTAAAAACAGGAAAAAATAGAATCTTTTTTGAGTTAGATATAAAAGCATACTGTTCTACGAAAAATTCTAAAGATGGAGTACTTTGTGAAAGTGAATTTACAGACAAAGAATTGTCTATTTTAAATTCAAAAGAGTTTAAATCTTGGAAGGAAGAATATTTAAGACAGACAAAAATTCAAATGGATAATTATATGTTTAATATTGGATATTTGATGGATAGAGAATTATATAAATAAGTGCCAGTTGCCAACAATGCGCATAAAAAATTGCTTATTCCTAACTAAATATGATATTTAGAACAAATAAAAAACATAAATTTAAACAATGAAAATTGCGTTTTCAAACCCGCAACTTTTCATGCTCTAAACCGTTAAGTAAAATGGCGGATTTCATTCTGAAATCCATAATTTAAGTATTTTAAGCTTGATTGGTTTGACTGTCTAAGACACGAAAAAAATGATTTTGAAATTGAATCGGTCAGATTTTAGCAATGAATCGAAAAATAAAAAGTTGAAACGCAAAAAACTCAGCGGAGCTAAATGATTTTAGCACAACAACGGATTATTAGTTGAAACGTGAAAAATTGAGCAAAACGTCGGATTTAAGCATTGAAACGAATAATTAGTGGATCGTAACAAAAAGTAAATTTGAAAATTTGAAACTAACCAGACAAATTCCAGATTTTGACAATCACAGAGGATTTGAAAATTGAATCGGTTAGATTTATTACAAAACAGATTAATTTGAACTCAAAACCACTTTACTTAACAATGTATAACCAAAATTGCTTAATTCAGTAAAATAGAATGTTTCTAAATCAAAAAAATACTAAATTTAATCATCGGAAAATTGCGCTTTCAAACTCGCTACTTTCGTTATACTAAACCGTTGTACGCAAGCATACCGAAAAGCCAACAGCTAGTAAAAGCACATTCAATTTTGCTCGTTCCTCGCAAAATTAAAAGAGCTTTCTCTTCCAACGCTTTTTGAGAAAAAGATTTAAAGAATTTGAAAAATCAATTATATTTTTTTAATTTCACAAAAAAAAAGAGCTAAAAATCTTAAATATTTACAATTTATTTAATAAGCAGGATCACGCCTAACCTACTGTAAGGCAATACTATAACACTTATTTAATGATAAATTGTAATATTTTAGATACATATTAATAAATAAATTTAAATACTATGAGAAAAAGAAAATTTAAAAACAAACTATGGAAATTTGGAGTTTTATTATTGGGAATTCTACTTGTTTTAACAAATTGTGAAAAAGAAAATGAAATTGTAAATAATCCTGAAGTTCAAGGAAACATTATAATTAAACAATACCACTTAAGTGAATTAAATACAAACTCAACAATTATCGATAGTTTTGAGAAACTAAATACAAAACAAAAGAAAGACAAACAATCATTAAAATCATCTTCAGAGCAAGATTTATATAATTTTACAATTGACTCTTCGAATGTGAGGGAAGTCATTGTAGATAATTATAAATCATATACATTCTTTATTAAAAGGCCTAATGACACGCTTAATTATTTTGAAAATTTAATAATTGAAGAAAATGAGGGGAGTACTACAAGAGCTTTTATCATAAAATACATACCTACAAATCCAGTTACACAATTTGAAGAACACAATTCCTTTCATTTTGAAGGAGAAAGGATTGTAACTCGTTTAAATCTAGCTGACATAGATTTAGCTTACAAAGAACTTTGTATCACAGTTGAAGAAACGTGGTGTAATTATAAAGAAGATCATATAGCTGGTCCTACTTGCTATTTTGCAAATGATGATAGATTGTATACTAAATTTACACAATATTGTCAAGAAGAGCCAGACTCAAGTGGAAGCAATGTTGGTAGCGGAGGTGGTGGTGGAACTTCTGGAGGAGGAGATGTTATAACCTCGCCAATTCAACTAGAGGATGAAAGATGTCCATCTGGTAGTGGAAAAATAATGGTAAATGATGTTTGTAAATGCCCTCCAGAATTTACTGAAGATGAAAATGGAATTTGTGTGGAAACGCCAAAACCTGACCAAATTATCATTGATTTAACATTTGAAAATAACCCTTGTATATATGCAGTTTACGAAAAAATGGGTAAATCAACTGCTTTCAATAATTATCTCAAAAAGTTTGAACCAGAGTTTAACATTGCAGATTTGAAATTAAGTTCAGATGATAACTTTAGCCAAAACCCAGAGTATCAAAATTATTTAAATGCTATGGCTATAACAAAACCACCTTTGGCAAGTAATTTGATAGAAATAGTTTTTAATACGGATTCTTCATTAACATCGAGTATAGAGAAAAAACCTGATGCTTATAAAGCAGTCGCAATAATTCACGAGATGATACATGCTGAAATGTATAGAAAAATGCTAGATGCTCTTAAAGCAGCTGAAATAGATCAATCGATAAATCTTGATTGGACAGATTGGACGAACGATGAATTCAAACTATTTATAGAATCCTTAGAAAATAAGTATGAGGGTATTTATGATTATTTTAAAAGATATAAATGGAAAGTGCCAAAAGGAAGCGAAATTAAAGATTGGCAGCATCAACAAATGGCTGAACATTACAGAAATACAATAAAAGATGTTTTAGTAAGTTTTGATTCAAATTTATCCGCTGATGAACTAGAGGCTTTATCTTGGTTAGGTTTAAAGCAATCTGACATTGTAAGTTGGCAAAATTATGACAACAAAGATTTAGTGAATAGTACTTTAATTAATATTAAAAATACATTTCCAAATGGATGCGATTAAGTTAACAATAGTTATATTCTTTTTCTTACCCATTTTAACTTTTGGTCAAAAAAAAGAATTGCAAAAATTTCCTAAAGAGACTATTTATATTAAATATGAAAAAAGCCTACACTCAAAAAAAATGCTGAATCATAAAGAATTTGGAAAAGTAATTTATTTTAATATTAAAAATGATGGGGTATGGTATGATTTTAAGAAAAAAACAGATACACTTTGTATATCAAAACTTAAAAATTATAAAACTTCATCTTTAGATGAAATAAATAATAAAGAATGGGAATACTATCAGAAAAGATTTGGAGGTGTTCCTCCTGTTAAAAATAAGAATGGAGTGTTTTATACTTATCTCATTGAAATCATGTCTAATAAAGAGTTTGTAATTTACCCCGTAATTTGGAGAAATGAGGGAATTATTGACTAATAATACATATCACAACAAAGACGTAATATAATAAATCGCATTATAAGACAATCCGAGACTATTAGAATCATTAGGAAAGTTTGTAAGAAATTGAACTCCTAAAAGTAAGCACATTGGCAAACTCACACGAGCCACGCTTCACCAAAAGTTTGCCAAAGAGCTTACAATATTCAACTAAATTGATAAATCTTCTATTCAACGATAGATTAAAAGCCAGCGCACAACAACTGGTATAAAAAATTGCTAAATTCAATAAAATAGAATGTTTCTAAAACATAAATTACTTAAATTTATACATCGGAAAATTACGTTTTCAAAAACGCAACTTTCCATACCAAAAACCGTTAGCCAATATTATGATTGAAAAGTTAAAGTGATTAACAATGATATGAAAAAAGAAAACGAGGATAACAAAATAATTTATATCGGAATTGGAGTATTCTTATGGTTGACCATTGGAGGATTTTCAG
>Ga0208023_1000306_pt1 | contig 10250 bp, 1 predicted proteins | sample Colrivmet1370A02_FD_187625 | JGI IMG/M metagenome (GOLD analysis project Ga0208023, IMG submission 187625) | Estuarine microbial communities from the Columbia River estuary - metaG 1370A-02 (SPAdes) (version 2) | ecosystem: Environmental > Aquatic > Marine > Intertidal zone > Estuary | place... | reverse complement strand
CTCGTACTTCCCTCCCAGAAGGGCCTTCACTTTCTCCACCATGGGATCATGAGCAGAGAGGAGGATGTCGTCAACGTGGACAGCCAACATACACAAGAAACTGAGTAACCTGAAGGCGTGTGAGTCGTTGGAACCACAGAATGATATTTAGTGGGGAGAAAGAGGCACATTAGTACCTGAGGCGTGTGAGTCGTTGGAACCACAGAATGTGATCAAGCAATCTAAGTTCAAGCTCAATTTGACTCACGGCCAAATTGACTCACAGGCCAACAATAAACTTGAGCTTTGCAAGCCATTTTCACGCTCCCCCTGGATTGCAAATCCATTACAGCTCAAGTTACAACACAAACACACACACACAGACTTAAACACACAAGTACAACGTAAACATAAAAGTACAAACATAAAAGCTAAAGCCAAAGGAACTTAGGGGATGCAGCTCGGGACAACACCAATTGCCTCTCGAAGGCGGCAGAAAGGTCCTCGCTGAAGACCTTTCGTAAACATGTCAGCAAGGTTGTCAGCCGAGGCAATCGACTCCACAACAACGTCACCCGACTCGATGAACTCGCGAATGGCGAAATGCTTGACATCCATGTGCTTGGTGCGCTCGCTTTGGCGGTCATCTTGAGCGATAGCTTTCGCGCTCTCATTGTCCTCATATAGAGTCACAGGTCCGTGCTCTTCTCCCGTGAGCTCCGTAAGAAGGTGCTTGAACCACACCGCCTCACTCACAGCAGCGTTCAACGCAATGAGCTCCGCCTCACAAGTAGATCTCGCCACCGTTGCCTGGCGGGCACTCTTCCAGCTCAGGGCCGAGCGGCCCATCATAAAGATTTGTCCAGAGGTGCTCTTCCTAGTCGATACACATCCCGCCCAGTCGCTGTCAGAATAGCCAACCACCGTCATCTTTTCGCCAAGGCCTTTCACCGTGAATCGAAGGACCAAGTCCAGGGATCCTTTCAAATACCGTAACACACGTTTGCCCCATTGCCAATGCTTTGCAGACGGGTCTTGCATGAAGCGCGCCAATAAACCCACAGCAAAGCAGATGTCCGGTCGCGTACACTTTGAGACATAGATTAGTCTTCCCACGAGCTCCCTGTATCGGGTCTGGTCCATGGGGGGCATGGGCACCTCAGGGTTGTCCGGGTCCACAGCCGAGTCAACCTTGGGGTCCACCGGGGTCGAGACACTGGGGCTACAAGTTGCCATGCCAAAATCTTCCAAAATCTCCTCAATAGCCGCCCGTTGATCCATCTCCAAAGTCTTGCCATCGTCCGACGTTCGAATACGAATGCCCACATAGTTGGTAAGCTCGCCCAGATCCTTCATCTCGTACTTCCCTCCCAGAAGGGCCTTCACTTTCTCCACCATGGGATCATGAGCAGAGAGGAGGATGTCGTCAACGTGGACAGCCAACATACAGATAGTTGTACCGTCTTCAGCCCGCAGGACGTAGAGGCAGGGGTCAGAGTGGAGCGACACAAAACCTTGGGCCAGAAGAAACGAGTTGATCTCCTTGCGCCAGGCCCGAGAAGCTTGTTTCAATCCATAGAGACACTTAAGCACCTCGTACACATACTCTGGAGAGGCCTTGTTGAGGTCCGGATCGTACCCCATCTCCATGTACACCGTTTCTTCAGGCGGCAGAGTGGGGATAAGGAACGCCGTCACCACATCCTCAGTGTGTCGCACCATAGCCCAAGTCAGTGAAGCCATCATCAAAGTACGCACCGCTGCCAAGTTGGGCGTCGCAGCAAAGGTCTGCCAGTAGTCTTTGCCATACTTTTGTCGGTGACCCCCCGCAACCTTGCGCGCTTTAAACTTAGTGACCCATTCGTCACCGTCTTCATATTTCAGGTCAAACACCCATTTGCCCGGGATAATGTTCTTTCCCTTCGGTCTGCGAATGACACGAAGGGATTTGTTCTTTGCATGCGAAGCCATTTCCTTGCGCATGGCAGCCTTCCAGTGTCCTTGTTGTTCGATTGGTAATAGTTCGATCTGTTTGGCACTTTGCGGAATCATCAGCTCCCCCCGTCGCCACTTGTGAATAGGGGGGACCTCAGTCACCGGGGGCTTGCCCTCCTGCACACGCAGCGCCTTCTCTCGTCTCCACCAGTAAGGGTCCTGCCAGTTAGGGTCGTAAACTTGTTCTGGTTGTGTCCGGGTCCTCCTTGATCGTCTTCTCCTGGGAGACCCGTGTTTGTCTACAGTGTCATGGTCGTTGTGGGCTTCCTTGGCCGGCACGACCGGTGGTACATCTACATCTAAATTGTTTTCTACTTTGTCTTTGTTCTTCTCCAGCTCCAACTCACGCGAAGGCACCAAGCCTTTCGACGAACCCACTCCCCCTTCTCCCGCAGGAAAGGTGAAGGCAGGTGTGGCCATGAGCTGCATGGAGACAGGAGATGCGGTCGTCTTGTACCATGGAAACGTGGTTTCATGGAACACCACGCTCCTCGAGGTAAACACAGTGCCCGTCTTGATATCCCACATGCGATACCCATCGTCGGCGTTGTCGGCAAGGCTTAAAAAGACTGCCCGGCGACCACGATTCTCAAACTTGCGGCGCAGCTGCTTCGGTCTGTGAGCAAAAGCAAGACAACCGAATGAGTGGAGGCGATGGAGCGGAGGTTTCGTGCGTTCGACAATCTCCCAGGTAGAGCGTCCATCGTGCTCCTCACCTTGTGAAGGCAGCATGTCTTTTGCCTGATTCGCATAGTTGATGGCCTCAGCCCACATCGATTCCGGAGCGCCAGATTGGTTCATGGAGGCTCGGGCCTTGTCCTGCAAGACACGAATACGACTCTCAGCAGCGCCCGCGGAAGAATCCGGTGCGGTGAAAGATTGGATAATGCCATGTCTGCCACAGTACCTCCGCATGCGCTTGTTGCGAAACTCCCCCACTCCACGATCGGTGCGGAGATGCGTCATCTTGCACTTGGCGCGAATCTCCCAGACTTTCTTGTTTTCGCGCAGCGCGTCCAGGGTTTGGTTCTTCTTCCTGTGAAAAGTCACAAAGGAGCGGCCAGGAGGTGAGACCCACACACAAGCCCATCTGTTGCCAGAGGCGGTACGTGTCGGGAATGGTCCACTTACATCAGCAGTCCAGAAGTCGCGCACACCAATCTTCTTGTGACGGGGATGCTTCTGTTGCACATTGGCCTCGTCGCAGGCATCGCAGGGCACCCTGCCCTTCATGGCGAGGATGGCGGTGCGCTTCTTGTCCGGCATCTCCACCGCACCTTGGCGGACGAGGTCTTGGAGGTCGCCAAGCGAACCGTGGTTGGTCCTCAGGTGAAGCAGCTGAAGAGTCTGGTGCATCTCACCATAGAACAGGGCATGACGTTCCAGAACAGCCTCCGTGTCCAGGTCCTCGTCCTCGTCCTTGTCCTTGGCCTTGCCCTCGGCCTTGTCCTCGTCATGGTCCTGGCCCTTCTCCAGGTCGGTCGCCAAGTTCAAGTTCTTGTTTCGCTTTCTCAAGTTCAAGTTCTTGCCGTGTGCGGCAGCCGCGGCGTGCGCCGCGGGAATGGGGGCACCGGGCAGGAGGAACGAGATTCCAAACAGCTTGTCGGCACCAAGTTGTCCTTGCATGACGACCTTGTCATCTTCACGAAACAGCACTCGCTCAGGTAGGTATGCAACCTCGAGTCTGGTACCAGGGGACTCGGATTTTCGCTGCTCGAACCATGGTGTGAGTCCAAGGAGGACCAGGCAACCATGTTCCAGGATGGCCACGTTGCGGAGAACAAGCTTGTCGCCCGAGAAAAGGGTCAGTGTCATTGTGGCGCGAGCCACAATGGGAACGTCACCTCCTGCTGTCCGCAGAAATTGGTCCTTCACCCAGCCGAAGTCGGAGAAGAGCTGTCGAAGAGCAAGCGAGGAGACGTGGGTCGATGCCGCACCATCCACGGTTGCCTTGCCCTCCCCCTCGGACGTCATCAACGCTGTCTCGATGCACAGGTCGGTTGACTCCATGGCGATGTGGCCGTGGTCGCGATGTTGTACCCAGCCAGCGGGCTTGGGTGTCTTGCAATCGCTCCGGCGATGTCCCAGCTGACCACACCACTTGTTCCAGCACACGGGCCCCGCAGGTCCGTTCTTGTTGCCCTGCCACTGGTTGGTCGGGAACTTCTTGGGGGGTGGGTGCGACCCAGGGAGTGGAGCGCCCGCGGAGAGATAAGCAGCATCCCTTCTGGCCGTCTCTGCATCACAACGAGCCTGTTCGATCTGGAGCTGTAGTTGGAGGGCCTTCACACGGTTGTCGTCCACCACGAACGCTTGGTCTTTCTCCTCCGCGGAGTGTTGCCGACGCGGTTGGGCATTCTCACGAGTCAAGACTTTGCGGCCACCTTGGCGGCCCGCGAGGAGGCTGTCAGTGTGACCGAGGTCCAATGCAACCTGGTTGAAGGCCTCCTTGATCTCCAGGTAGTTGACCTTGTCGCCTGCCCGCAGCTTCGACGAGAAGTACTCACCCTGCCCCTTATATCCCTCGTGCAGGTTGGCCACGCGAACCAAAAGCTTCAGGGACCGTGTTGGGTCAAAGTTGGGGTCAACGCTTTCGATTTCCGCCGTCAACCGCCTGTTCTCGTTGGCAAACAACTGCCAGTCTGGTTGTCCCGCTGGCGTCTCAAAGTCTGCCATGCGTACGCCCCGCATCAGGTCCTCCAGCGCTTCCACCCGTTCATTGTTGCGGCCAGCGAATTCCAGCGTCAGCCAAGCCATTAACTCTTCCGGGTCAATGCCCAAAGGTCTTTGCCTCTCACCCGAACGGTCGAGGAACGGGTACACTGCGTTCTCCATGATGCCCCTCACAACCGCCATCTGCTGCTCAAGGTCATCTTCATCGGGAGTATAGTCAGACGCAACAGAGTGTTTGTTCTCTTTCCAAAACCTGCGGATGAGTGCCTTCTCACGACGTGCTGCCGCACGGTCAATATGGTTGCCTTCGGCATCCACACCACGATCCCCTACCTTCACCTCCACGTACACGTTCAGGCCCAGGGCCGCGAGCTTGGAGCGGAGTCTCCTCAGACAGTCCACATACGCATCCCTGCCAAATTGCAGTGTTTCTGTGCTGTCCTCCTTTGACATTCTGCCTCACCACGCGCGCTTTGAGCTCAAAACCCAAGAAACTGAGTAACCTGAAGGCGTGTGAGTCGTTGGAACCACAGAATGATATTTAGTGGGGAGAAAGAGGCACATTAGTTACCTGAAGGCGTGTGAGTCGTTGGAACCACAGAATGTGACTAAGCAATCTAAGTTCAAGCTCAATTTGACTCACGGCCAAATTGACTCACAGGCCAACAATAAACTTGAGCTTTGCAAGCCATTTCCACGCTCCCCCTGGATTGCAAATCCATTACAGCTCAAGTTACAACACAAACACACACACACAGACTTAAACACACAAGTACAACGTAAACATAAAAGTACAAACATAAAAGCTAAAGCCAAAGGAACTTAGGGGATGCAGCTCGGGACAACACCAATTGCCTCTCGAAGGCGGCAGAAAGGTCCTCGCTGAAGACCTTTCGTAAACATGTCAGCAAGGTTGTCAGCCGAGGCAATCGACTCCACAACAACGTCACCCGACTCGATGAACTCGCGAATGGCGAAATGCTTGACATCCATGTGCTTGGTGCGCTCGCTTTGGCGGTCATCTTGAGCGATAGCTTTCGCGCTCTCATTGTCCTCATATAGAGTCACAGGTCCGTGCTCTTCTCCCGTGAGCTCCGTAAGAAGGTGCTTGAACCACACCGCCTCACTCACAGCAGCGTTCAACGCAATGAGCTCCGCCTCACAAGTAGATCTCGCCACCGTTGCCTGGCGGGCACTCTTCCAGCTCAGGGCCGAGCGGCCCATCATAAAGATTTGTCCAGAGGTGCTCTTCCTAGTCGATACACATCCCGCCCAGTCGCTGTCAGAATAGCCAACCACCGTCATCTTTTCGCCAAGGCCTTTCACCGTGAATCGAAGGACCAAGTCCAGGGATCCTTTCAAATACCGTAACACACGTTTGCCCCATTGCCAATGCTTTGCAGACGGGTCTTGCATGAAGCGCGCCAATAAACCCACAGCAAAGCAGATGTCCGGTCGCGTACACTTTGAGACATAGATTAGTCTTCCCACGAGCTCCCTGTATCGGGTCTGGTCCATGGGGGGCATGGGCACCTCAGGGTTGTCCGGGTCCACAGCCGAGTCAACCTTGGGGTCCACCGGGGTCGAGACACTGGGGCTACAAGTTGCCATGCCAAAATCTTCCAAAATCTCCTCAATAGCCGCCCGTTGATCCATCTCCAAAGTCTTGCCATCGTCCGACGTTCGAATACGAATGCCCACATAGTTGGTAAGCTCGCCCAGATCCTTCATCTCGTACTTCCCTCCCAGAAGGGCCTTCACTTTCTCCACCATGGGATCATGAGCAGAGAGGAGGATGTCGTCAACGTGGACAGCCAACATACAGATAGTTGTACCGTCTTCAGCCCGCAGGACGTAGAGGCAGGGGTCAGAGTGGAGCGACACAAAACCTTGGGCCAGAAGAAACGAGTTGATCTCCTTGCGCCAGGCCCGAGAAGCTTGTTTCAATCCATAGAGACACTTAAGCACCTCGTACACATACTCTGGAGAGGCCTTGTTGAGGTCCGGATCGTACCCCATCTCCATGTACACCGTTTCTTCAGGCGGCAGAGTGGGGATAAGGAACGCCGTCACCACATCCTCAGTGTGTCGCACCATAGCCCAAGTCAGTGAAGCCATCATCAAAGTACGCACCGCTGCCAAGTTGGGCGTCGCAGCAAAGGTCTGCCAGTAGTCTTTGCCATACTTTTGTCGGTGACCCCCCGCAACCTTGCGCGCTTTAAACTTAGTGACCCATTCGTCACCGTCTTCATATTTCAGGTCAAACACCCATTTGCCCGGGATAATGTTCTTTCCCTTCGGTCTGCGAATGACACGAAGGGATTTGTTCTTTGCATGCGAAGCCATTTCCTTGCGCATGGCAGCCTTCCAGTGTCCTTGTTGTTCGATTGGTAATAGTTCGATCTGTTTGGCACTTTGCGGAATCATCAGCTCCCCCCGTCGCCACTTGTGAATAGGGGGGACCTCAGTCACCGGGGGCTTGCCCTCCTGCACACGCAGCGCCTTCTCTCGTCTCCACCAGTAAGGGTCCTGCCAGTTAGGGTCGTAAACTTGTTCTGGTTGTGTCCGGGTCCTCCTTGATCGTCTTCTCCTGGGAGACCCGTGTTTGTCTACAGTGTCATGGTCGTTGTGGGCTTCCTTGGCCGGCACGACCGGTGGTACATCTACATCTAAATTGTTTTCTACTTTGTCTTTGTTCTTCTCCAGCTCCAACTCACGCGAAGGCACCAAGCCTTTCGACGAACCCACTCCCCCTTCTCCCGCAGGAAAGGTGAAGGCAGGTGTGGCCATGAGCTGCATGGAGACAGGAGATGCGGTCGTCTTGTACCATGGAAACGTGGTTTCATGGAACACCACGCTCCTCGAGGTAAACACAGTGCCCGTCTTGATATCCCACATGCGATACCCATCGTCGGCGTTGTCGGCAAGGCTTAAAAAGACTGCCCGGCGACCACGATTCTCAAACTTGCGGCGCAGCTGCTTCGGTCTGTGAGCAAAAGCAAGACAACCGAATGAGTGGAGGCGATGGAGCGGAGGTTTCGTGCGTTCGACAATCTCCCAGGTAGAGCGTCCATCGTGCTCCTCACCTTGTGAAGGCAGCATGTCTTTTGCCTGATTCGCATAGTTGATGGCCTCAGCCCACATCGATTCCGGAGCGCCAGATTGGTTCATGGAGGCTCGGGCCTTGTCCTGCAAGACACGAATACGACTCTCAGCAGCGCCCGCGGAAGAATCCGGTGCGGTGAAAGATTGGATAATGCCATGTCTGCCACAGTACCTCCGCATGCGCTTGTTGCGAAACTCCCCCACTCCACGATCGGTGCGGAGATGCGTCATCTTGCACTTGGCGCGAATCTCCCAGACTTTCTTGTTTTCGCGCAGCGCGTCCAGGGTTTGGTTCTTCTTCCTGTGAAAAGTCACAAAGGAGCGGCCAGGAGGTGAGACCCACACACAAGCCCATCTGTTGCCAGAGGCGGTACGTGTCGGGAATGGTCCACTTACATCAGCAGTCCAGAAGTCGCGCACACCAATCTTCTTGTGACGGGGATGCTTCTGTTGCACATTGGCCTCGTCGCAGGCATCGCAGGGCACCCTGCCCTTCATGGCGAGGATGGCGGTGCGCTTCTTGTCCGGCATCTCCACCGCACCTTGGCGGACGAGGTCTTGGAGGTCGCCAAGCGAACCGTGGTTGGTCCTCAGGTGAAGCAGCTGAAGAGTCTGGTGCATCTCACCATAGAACAGGGCATGACGTTCCAGAACAGCCTCCGTGTCCAGGTCCTCGTCCTCGTCCTTGTCCTTGGCCTTGCCCTCGGCCTTGTCCTCGTCATGGTCCTGGCCCTTCTCCAGGTCGGTCGCCAAGTTCAAGTTCTTGTTTCGCTTTCTCAAGTTCAAGTTCTTGCCGTGTGCGGCAGCCGCGGCGTGCGCCGCGGGAATGGGGGCACCGGGCAGGAGGAACGAGATTCCAAACAGCTTGTCGGCACCAAGTTGTCCTTGCATGACGACCTTGTCATCTTCACGAAACAGCACTCGCTCAGGTAGGTATGCAACCTCGAGTCTGGTACCAGGGGACTCGGATTTTCGCTGCTCGAACCATGGTGTGAGTCCAAGGAGGACCAGGCAACCATGTTCCAGGATGGCCACGTTGCGGAGAACAAGCTTGTCGCCCGAGAAAAGGGTCAGTGTCATTGTGGCGCGAGCCACAATGGGAACGTCACCTCCTGCTGTCCGCAGAAATTGGTCCTTCACCCAGCCGAAGTCGGAGAAGAGCTGTCGAAGAGCAAGCGAGGAGACGTGGGTCGATGCCGCACCATCCACGGTTGCCTTGCCCTCCCCCTCGGACGTCATCAACGCTGTCTCGATGCACAGGTCGGTTGACTCCATGGCGATGTGGCCGTGGTCGCGATGTTGTACCCAGCCAGCGGGCTTGGGTGTCTTGCAATCGCTCCGGCGATGTCCCAGCTGACCACACCACTTGTTCCAGCACACGGGCCCCGCAGGTCCGTTCTTGTTGCCCTGCCACTGGTTGGTCGGGAACTTCTTGGGGGGTGGGTGCGACCCAGGGAGTGGAGCGCCCGCGGAGAGATAAGCAGCATCCCTTCTGGCCGTCTCTGCATCACAACGAGCCTGTTCGATCTGGAGCTGTAGTTGGAGGGCCTTCACACGGTTGTCGTCCACCACGAACGCTTGGTCTTTCTCCTCCGCGGAGTGTTGCCGACGCGGTTGGGCATTCTCACGAGTCAAGACTTTGCGGCCACCTTGGCGGCCCGCGAGGAGGCTGTCAGTGTGACCGAGGTCCAATGCAACCTGGTTGAAGGCCTCCTTGATCTCCAGGTAGTTGACCTTGTCGCCTGCCCGCAGCTTCGACGAGAAGTACTCACCCTGCCCCTTATATCCCTCGTGCAGGTTGGCCACGCGAACCAAAAGCTTCAGGGACCGTGTTGGGTCAAAGTTGGGGTCAACGCTTTCGATTTCCGCCGTCAACCGCCTGTTCTCGTTGGCAAACAACTGCCAGTCTGGTTGTCCCGCTGGCGTCTCAAAGTCTGCCATGCGTACGCCCCGCATCAGGTCCTCCAGCGCTTCCACCCGTTCATTGTTGCGGCCAGCGAATTCCAGCGTCAGCCAAGCCATTAACTCTTCCGGGTCAATGCCCAAAGGTCTTTGCCTCTCACCCGAACGGTCGAGGAACGGGTACACTGCGTTCTCCATGATGCCCCTCACAACCGCCATCTGCTGCTCAAGGTCATCTTCATCGGGAGTATAGTCAGACGCAACAGAGTGTTTGTTCTCTTTCCAAAACCTGCGGATGAGTGCCTTCTCACGACGTGCTGCTGCACGGTCAATATGGTTGCCTTCGGCATCCACACCACGATCCCCTACCTTCACCTCCACGTACACGTTCAGGCCCAGGGCCGCGAGCTTGGAGCGGAGTCTCCTCAGACAGTCCACATATGCATCCCTGCCAAATTGCAGTGTTTCTGTGCTGTCCTCCTTTGACATTCTGCCTCACCACGCGCGCTTTGAGCTCAAAACCCAAGAAACTGAGTAACCTGAAGGCGTGTTTGTCGTTGGAACCACAGAATGATATTTAGTGGGGAGAAAGAGGC
>Ga0208023_1000301_pt1 | contig 10367 bp, 24 predicted proteins | sample Colrivmet1370A02_FD_187625 | JGI IMG/M metagenome (GOLD analysis project Ga0208023, IMG submission 187625) | Estuarine microbial communities from the Columbia River estuary - metaG 1370A-02 (SPAdes) (version 2) | ecosystem: Environmental > Aquatic > Marine > Intertidal zone > Estuary | place... | reverse complement strand
ATCCTTAAACTTTTGTAGGGTAGGGTCATCAACTTTTGTAGGGGAGGGTTGAAACTTTTCTATGGTACCCTCCTCTACTTTTAGAGGGGAGGTATTAAACTTTTCTATGGTAGGGGTATCAGCCATTTGGATGTAGCGATGCTTGACCTGCTTGGTGCCAGGAACATACTCCAACTGCATATTGATATACCCACACTCACTGAGATTCTTTATCCACTTGCTGATGGACTGTACGGAAACCTCGTACAACTCAGCGAAGTATCTATTGGATGCCCAGCAGTATCCCTTCTCATTACATAGAGCAGTGATCTCACCATAGAGCAACTTAGCATTAGCGTTTAGCCTTTTATCATACCTGACGCTGGCAGGTATCATTGCGTAGTAGCCCTTCTTCTCCACCTTATTCACCAGCCGCCACAAATTCAGACAGCTTAATGTTCAGAGCTTCTGATATGCGGATCATGGTATCGAGAGAGGGCTTGCGGTGACGATTCATAATTAGACTGACAGTAGCAGGACATAGCAGCGTGAGCCTAGAGAACTCAATGTGGCTCATGCCATGCAGGTTTAGGTAGTAGCTGATTGCTTTAACAGTATCCATTTTGTTTCTCGGTTTGGTTAGTGAGGTGACATAGTATAACTATATAAATTATTTTACAAGAGGTTATTGACATTAAAATAACATCTTGATATTGTGACACTTCAAACAACAGGAGAGCAATATGTACTATCGAGACGAAGACACCAACCGCACTGGCAGTCCAGACGACTGCTTCAATAGCTTTATGAGTGACATTACTGGTGGTAGATCAGATAATATTGAGGACTATGAGAAACGTCCTATCATGCCAGAGCCTAGTCAATATGCGCTAGAACAAGAAGCTATCCGCAAGGCCGAGCATCAAAAAGATTTAGATTACTTTATGCGTAGACAGATCAATCAGTTTGCCAGAAGCAGTGAGCAACGTGATGCTCTGTTAAAGCAACATGGATTGGAGGTAGAATAATGAGTCAGGCAGATCGAGTTCTTTCATACCTTGAGCGTGGCAATACCATCACTACCCTTGATGCCTTCCAAGAGCTAGGCATTACCAGACTTGGCGCAAGAATCTTTGAGCTGAGAGAGCAGGGTCATCCAGTGCAGTCTAATAGACTCACAGTAACCAACAGGTTTGGAGAAGATTGTTCTATCTCTGAATACTATATCGGAGAGCAGTCAAATGGATAAAGATATTGATTACTTGAATGACCTGGATCGCGGCGAGTTCGATTGCCGTGAAGGTTATCCCCACAAAGAAGGGCAGTCACAAGCCTATGACATTGGATATGGCGCTCGCTATGTCCTTGAACAAATGCAATTAGCAGGAGCAATAGAATGACTAATAAAAAATCCGTATGGGCAACACTGTCTGCAATCGACTGTTCAGCTCACATCGAGAAGAAGGGTCAGCTATCTTACCTATCATGGGCATGGGCTTGGCAAGCACTGAATGAGCGCTACCCAGAGTCCACCTTTGAATACTTTGACCCGACCTTCCTAGAAAATGGCACTGTCGAAGTGTCAGTTGCAGTAACTGTAGAGGGCAAGACCCACACCATGTGGTTGCCAGTTATGGATAACCGCAATAAGTCTATCGCCAACCCCACCACCAGAGACATCAGTGATGCTCGCATTAGATGCCTTGTTAAAGCAATCGCTATGCATGGATTGGGATTGTACATATATGCTGGAGAAGCGTTGCCGGAAGCAGCTAAGACTGAGGTAGTAAGTGAAGAGCAAGCCATTGAGATTAAGGCTCTGCTCGAAAAGTCTGGGACTGATGTTAAGCAGTTCTTGGCTTACTTTAAAGCTGAATCTGTGGACGGTATGCTTGCTGTTAATTACACCAGAGCAGTTGCCGCACTAAAGGCCAAGATAAAGTGATCATCTTAAATGATGAGCAGGGTTCCCCTGAGTGGCTTGCCTCAAGACTGGGCAGGCCATCAGCCTCAATGTTTGGGAAGTTAATCACTGGTAGTGGTAAGCCCTCAAGTTCAGCCGAGTCCTACATTAACGAGATGATCGCTGAGAGATTGACTGGTCGCAGTAAGCCCTTCTTCACCAACGAACACATGGAGAGAGGGAACGCACTGGAGCCAGAAGCTAGGGAAGCGTATGAGTTTATCACTGACTTTGAAGTGGTAGAGACAGGCTTCATCCTGGATGACAGCGAAGAGTTTGGCTGTAGTCCTGATGGTTTGGTGGTAGACCACAGTCTGGGACTTGAAATAAAATGTCCCTCTGATTCGGTACACGTTAGCTACCTGAGAGCAGGTAAGGTACCGGCAAAGTATTACCAACAAGTGCAGGGATGTATGTGGATAACTGGGAGAGAGTGTTGGGACTTCATGTCTTACCACCCAGAAATGCCACACCTGCTAGTAAGAGCAAGACGCAATGAGAAGTTTATTGAAGCAATGGCCGAGCAAGTTCTGGCCGCAGTTGAAACCATAACAACAGAGACGGAGAGATTAGTATGAAAGTTGGATTAAGCATTAAGTTAGACGTAACAAAGATCGACAAAGAGCGACTGTTTGAGGGTGCTAAGGGTACATACCTTGACCTGACTACCTTCATTGATACTGCCGAGCAAGACCAGTACGAGAACAATGGCTTTGTATCTCAGTCAACTTCATCTGAGGAACGTGAACAGGGACTCAAGACTCCTATCCTCGGCAATGTAAAAGTGTTCTTCACTGATGGCGAAGCAGCTCCTGCCAAAGCTACATCTGCTGCCCCTGTCGATGAAGACATTCCATTCTAGTGGAATCCCTTGGTGTAGCCATCTGCGTAATAATAGTAGGTGGCATTCTTACTGGCTTAATTCTGATAACTCTTGATAGGCAGAAAGAGTGGAAGGCAAGGCGTGAGCATAGTAAGAAATAAATTGTATGCCAAATTTGGTATGTTAGGTATGATTTTATATCACTACAAGTCACCAATGGCTTGCTATATAATCCGCCCCTCTACAAACTACTGGGGTTTTACTGTGACTATCGCAATCATTGTTGTAATATGTGGCCTAGCCGCTATTGCATACCAAGACATGGCCTCCTAACGGGGGCTTTTTTAATGGAGTAGATTATGAAGCACATGATTATCCCTGACACCCAAGTCAAACCAGGAAGTAGCCTGAAGCATTTGGAGTGGGCAGGCAAGTATGCTGTAGAGAAGAAGCCAGATGTGATCGTTCACATTGGAGATCACTGGGATATGCCCTCGCTATCCAGTTGGGATGTAGGCAAGAAGTCCTTTGAAGGTCGTCGATATGTAGCTGATGTAGAGGCAGGCATTAATGGCATGAGAGCATTCCTTGACCCAATCAGGGAAGAGCAGAAGCGACTGATCACTAACAAGCAGAAGCAATGGAACCCTAGACTGGTCTTTACCATGGGCAACCATGAGCAACGCATCGAGAGAGCAATTGAATCTGACGCAAAGCTAGAAGGTCTGATAGGGTACAAAGACCTGATGCTCAACGAGCTAGGCTGGGAGGTCTACAACTTCCTAGACGTAGTAGTCATTGACGGTATCGCTTACTCGCATTACTTCACCAGTGGCATCATGGGTCGGCCAGTCAGCAGTGCCAAGCTGATGTTATCCAAGAAGCACATGAGCTGTGTGATGGGTCACGTTCAGGATCGAGACATTGCCTTTGCCAACCGAGCAGACATGAAGCCCATGATCGGATTGTTTGCGGGTATCTTCTATCAGCATGATAGACATTGCCTTTGCCAACCGAGCAGACATGAAGCCCATGATCGGATTGTTTGCGGGTATCTTCTATCAGCATGATGAGGACTACCTGACAGCCCAGACCAACAGTAGCTGGCGTGGTGTTTGGATGCTACATGAGGTCAATGATGGGCAGTGTGATGAGATGCCTGTGTCCATGAACTACTTGAGGAAGAAATACGAATGAACTGCTGGATATGTAATGAAGAATTAATTTGGGGTGGTGATCACGACATTGAACATGAGTCCGAGTATTTCCATACTGTGAGCAATTTGTCATGCCCTAATTGCAATGCTTTTGTTGAGGTGTACCAGTACCAGCCAAAGGAAGAAGAAGTATGAGCTATCTAAATAAGCAGGAAGGTGGAAGTCACTATATGCAGGAGATACAGCCAATCGAATACATCTACAAAAATAAGATTGGTTATATTGAGGGCAACGTAATCAAGTACATCACCCGTCACCGTAACAAGAATGGTGCTGAAGATATTCGCAAGGTTATACACTACTGCGAGATGTTGCTAGAGATGGAATACGACGAGAAATAAATATCTGAATATGCTATAATCGGGGCATGAAAAAAGACAGTCTACTATCCCGAATCGGAGTCTCTGGCTACAACAAGCCCAAGAGAACCCCAAAGCACCCCACCAAATCTCATGTTGTGGTCGCCAAGGAAGGCGATAATGTGAAGACAATACGCTATGGTCAGCAGGGCGTGAGTGGTGCAGGTGCCAATCCCAAGACAGCCAAGCAAAAGGCTCGTCGTAAATCCTTCAAAGCTCGTCACGCTAAGAACATCGCCAAGGGTAAGATGTCTGCTGCGTACTGGGCCAATAAGAGTAAATGGTAATCTTATGCCAGGTATGAAACAGGGCATGACTCGCCCAGATGGAACTAAAAAATCTAATCGCGGTTATCTTGGACAAGTTAAGAGAGATGATGGCGGAGTTATGACTGAATACTCAACGAATGTTGATGACATAAACGCGGCCTTTGGTGACAGTGGGTTTTCCCGCATAGACGAGCGCGGCATAAGGGTTGTTGATTTCCCTACCCTTGTCCCTACCTTGACTAAGGAAGAAGTTGAGACTCTGCGAACACTCCCAGAAGGCGAGCGTATACCACGAGGAATAATAATTAAGGCAGCAGATCATGCAGCTATGAAGCTCCAGAAAGGAGAAAGCCCCTTCTACCAAGACAAGAAAAAAGATAAGTCTTTAATCAAAGCTGCTCCTCCGAGTGCAAAGAAAAAACCAAAGAGTTTAATCAAATAAGTGGTGATCCCATGCCTATGGTAGGTAATAAGAAATACGCATACACTCCTGCTGGTAAATCAGCGGCAATGAAACAGGCAAAGAAAACTGGCATGAAGATGTCGTCTAGCAAAAAGAAAAAGAAATCAATGTTGAGTAAATAATATGAATGGCATATCTTTAGCGGCTTTTGCTGCAAGTAATAGAGGGAAACTTTTTAAAAGTGAATCCCGCAGAACTCCAGCTCAAGGTAAAAGTTTGTTGTCCCCAGCTAATGCTTCTGGCTCTGTTGGTATGCCAAGGCTAAAGAAGAAAAAGAAAAGATTAGCTGAAAGTCCTGCGCCAGTAAACAATGGCTACTCAAGAACTCTAGGGTAATACAATGAAAGGTCTATACGCAAACATCCATGCCAAACGTAAGCGCATCAAAGCAGGCAGTGGCGAGAAAATGAGAAAGCCTGGAGCTAAGGGCGCACCCACAGCTAAGGCATTCAAAGAATCCAAGAAGACTAGCAAGAGTTTGTTGGGTTAGTAAGTCCAGATAACCTGTACTGTGTCACGCATATCTACATGGATGAAGTTCTTGGCAATACCTATTCCGCCCAGCCCCATCTTCATAGCCTCTCGCACAATCACATAACCTTCTGAGCCACTGTTGATATGGATGTCAGCAGCAATACCCCTAGCATGGGTGCCAGGTCTGGTCTTACGTGCTTCAATGGAGTGAGAGGGATCGCGGTATCCACTGGTAATCTTGAAAGGGAATCCACACTGGTGACGCAGGTAGTCTAGCTTCTCCAAAAAGAAAGGGTTCATCTCGTTGGTGCCAGTCTCTTGGCAATCAAACTCCTTCAGGTCGAAATACTGCATCTGCATCAGTGTATCTCTGTGGTGAAGTAAGCATTAATCAGTTCGGTCTTGGCAACTTCCATGCTGTATAAGATGTCTGGGTCTTCCATGTTAGATACGATCTGTATCTGATTATCGCTCACGCCTATTACTATAATAGTATCGTACTCTTCACATAGCTGTGACAGGTCTGGACGCAGGTTAGTTACTTTACCCATTCTTCATTCTCTCGTAAGTTCTCATACCACCTAGACCCAGCATACCCATCAGTACAGGGAGCATGGTAGCGGTATCGGCTTGTGGAATATCTACACCAAACCCTGCGGCTAGTGGAGATATAAGGAAGTTCACTGCGAAACCCAGTACGCAAACCCACCCTGTAGCTGGTCGCCATCCTGCTTGGAACCAGTTTCCTTTTGCTTCTGCTTTGTTGACTTCGATCTGAGCCAGTGCGATTTCCTGCGCGTGGCGTTCAGACATTGTTGCAATCTCATGGGCGATCTTCTGCTTGGTATCCGCATCGGGTATGAACTTGTCCAGTAAGTTAGTGACAGGTGCTATAAACTTCTCGATCATTACTTCCTTCCTAACAGTCCTTGAACTGTATCTGACTCATAGATTCTTAAACCTAACCAGACTATTGTAAACAGTGATGCTACAGGTGGCAACCATGCCGCGAGTGCTAGTACCCCAGTTGATGCCGCAGCTATATCCATTACTTCCTTTGTCTCTTCGACCATGATGATTCTCGTTTAGGTTTAGTTAAATTGTTGCGTCTGTACTAGACACGTATTCAGTTTGATAAGTCCAGTTAATGCTTCCAGATTCAGCTTGTACGTCCAAGAATATATCATTGGAGTTGGTGTCAAATGTAATGCCTGTCCAGCCTGTGTCGCTCTCAATAGCATATTCAGTTACTGTTGAACCTACCTGAGCTAACGTGCCGCCAACTACTTTATATAAAGCTACAATCTTGTAGGCCGCAAACTCCCCGTCATCTGTTCTCCGACCTGTTGCACTGGCAGTTAACTTAATAACCTGGTCAACAATGCTACTGTTCCATGTTTGTATTGCTGTTGAACTAGCAGTGTCTAAAGTTTTAGTTCTGCTATCAACTATCCTGACATTCTGGTTAGGGTTTACTGCCCTGATGTAGTTGTTAGCAACAGCACCATCGTATGTATTATCTTTAACAAGAATAGTATTGCAAGCCGCAAACTCAACACCGTTATCATCAACATCGTTAAGTGAGTTATTAACAATCTGAACATTGTTTATCTGAAAGCCCGCTTCGCTCTGGTCTAACTTGATGCCTTTCTTGCAGGTACTAATAACATTGTTTGCAATAGAGTAGTTGCTAGTGTCGCTAAAAGCTCTAACCTTAATTCCAATAAGAGGCTCGTATACGCTACTTACAAGTTGACCTTGGATGTTGTTACCTTGAATGACGTAGTTCACACCACTCTGGATAACGTGAATGCCATACTGCTGACAGTGGAATATGTTATTGCCAGTAATGTTACTGTTGTTATGTCCTGCTGTGTTACCGTTAATGCCAAAACGGAACCGTTCAATGTTGTTGCCTGTTACATTAACAAAGTCATTCTGTATCCATTCTGTATCCGAATGCCAGAGCCTATACCATTTACGCCCACCAAGGTATTGCCAGTAACAGTCACGTTAAATCCATTGGTTCTCTCTGTATCGCCACGCCCTCTACCTTTAACGTTAATACCATAAACCTGATTCACGTTACCAGAAGTAACACCGGAAATAGTATTGCCTGTAATGGTAACAAATCTGGCCTTAGTGTAGATAGCGGCAGACTCTCCAAAGTAAACAATCTTTACGTTGTTTGTTCCAGAGGCAGGAGGAGTGGTGAACGTAAGGGTGGTGCCTGATATAGACCACAGCACATCTTCATCAGTATTGACCTGCTCAACACCACTAATGTAAACCGTTGTCTGTCCAGCATTTAGTCCTGACTCAGCTAAGGTAAACGCTGTCTGAGAGCCAGTGCCATTAAACAATTGTTCAGAGCCTACCGCAGACACATTCTCAAATGTATTGCCTGAAATGGTTGCTTGCTTTCCGTAAATAAGAATAACATTACAGTCAGTCGCACCTGTAGTTGATATGTCTCTAAACGTGTTTCCTGTTATGGTAAAGTTTTTCCATATATCCTGAAAGGTATAAGTGTTGTAGCCAACTCTAATTGGCTTGTCTGCTATTGTAGTATCAAAGTCGCAGTCAGTTACAGTAAATGTATTAACTGCGGCCTCAAGGGTAATACCACCCCCACAGTTCTTTACAGTTACGTTGTTTAAATAAAACTTATCGACAGTAACTGGGTCAGTTTTTTCATTCTTAAAGACAAAAGCAAACTGCTCAAAGCCAACACCTGTAACGCTCACATCATTCAGGCATTTAACAAAAGTATCAACCTTGTTAAGCCCCTTGATTGTGCCAGTACCCCACATCTTGAGTGGAGTAGATCGAGTGACGGTAGTCCATGGAGTAGATCGAGTGACGGTAGTCCAGTTGGGAATATAGTATGTGCCTTCTGGGACAAAGAGGTTGTCACCAGAGTTCAGCGCGGCAGTAATAGCAACACTGTCATCAGTTGATCCGTCACCCACGGCACCAAAGGACTTAATGCTAACCAGGTCGGCAGAGGAATACAAAGTGCCGCTAACAGCAGTAGGCTCACCACTAGAGTTAAACTTTAAATACTTGCTTGCTCTTTCAGCCTTGAGAGGTATCTCGGTATTAACAGTAGGGTCTTGGTCTTGAAGATGCAATGACCTAGCTATGTCAGTCTGCAACTGATTCATGGCTATGTAGCCCTTGTCGAAATCACCATTTACATCGGACGCTAAGAAGTCACCAGCATTCTGATACTGGGTAGTTCGATCTATAGGCATTGATAGGAAGACGCTAACGATGTCTCCAGCCGATGCTCCAGTAACTAGGGTGACACTACCACCCCCAGCTACACCTACGTTAGACACGCTGTAATCATCGTTTATCGCCAGCACTGATCCGTTCTGCAATACCTTTATGTCGGTAGCAAGAAGGATTTGAAAAGTGTAAACAAAAACTGTTTGATTATTACCAGAAGAATAATCGTTCCTAGTGGTAGCGCCAGTAACCGACATATTTATTCCTCAACTATGACGCGAGTTAATCCTTTCTTTGATAGCACATCAACAAACTTTTTTTCTGTATCCAAATAGAATGCAAGATCACTTGCGACCATTGCTTCATACTCTTCTGTTTTGAAATGCCCAGAGCTGACCCAATATTTACGGAGTCCCTTCTTTGCTTCAATGTCAAAAAAGCCATCACCAATTAAAGCCTTGGCTGCACTTCTATTCTTATTGGCAACAATAATAGTAGCAAAAGTATTCATAAAGTTACCCCAGATTTTGTAGCCATATAAGATTCCATAGAGGCAATTTCATCAGCAGTTGATACGGTGTTGCGAACAACCAGCCCATATAAGTGACCGTTGAGTGGAAGGCTTGCACCGTTATCTCTGGAGCCTATGTTGATAGAATGGTTGCCATAGTTTCCTGACCCCTGATCCCCTGTTGGTGTTGCTTCTACAACTCCGTCAACTCGAAAAGTTAGCTGATCTTCACTGATGTCACTTGTGCCAGACAGGACGCTAGTGTTTGGAGAGGTGTAGCCAGAAGCAGAACCATTTACAATGCTGCTTCCCTTAGAGCTGTAACGCCAAAGACTGCCAGAACCAAATAGACGAAATGCGCCAGTGTTAGAGCTAATAGATGCAGACAATTCAGCAACAACTTGGTTTGCCGTTGTGGTTTTTCTTGCGCTTGAAAATACACTCATCTGGTCGCCACCAGTAAAGTCAATAGCACTAGTAGCTAGACAATCATTTGCGCCATCAAACTCAAGATAGTACAAACTTCCAGCTTGACGCAAGGTGGGTCGCTTATCCGAGGTGGCCTGTATAGCAGTGTTGCCATTACCGGACTGGTCTTCAATGTATCCCACAGGTGAGTCTACAACTGCATCAACAGTTCCATCAGAGTTCTGTTTCATGGAGGATAGCTTTGAGGGATCATACCAACCACCCTCTTCCCCATTAGCAAACAGAGCCGAAGGACTAAATCCCCGACTCCCCATGACTGCTCTTTTAAATAATGTAGCGCCAATGCCAATCATTTAAGACACCAGTGCGTGTATGCCTGTTGCAGAAGTACCAGTAGCAAACACTCGTTTTGCAGAGCAAATCAAATAAAAGTTGTCTGGAACAGTAACGGTACGAGCATTACCCTGAGAGGTGGTAAACTTAACAGTACCACCAACAGTGATGTACAGGCCAATAGCTACAACTCCATCATCGAACAGATTCGAATCGTGTGGAGTAATAGACAGCATATCTTTTACTGCGCCTGTAAGGTTGTTACCTATACCTTTAAATGGATCGTTTGACATAATAATTTCCTGTTTGAATT
>Ga0208023_1000270_pt1 | contig 11030 bp, 12 predicted proteins | sample Colrivmet1370A02_FD_187625 | JGI IMG/M metagenome (GOLD analysis project Ga0208023, IMG submission 187625) | Estuarine microbial communities from the Columbia River estuary - metaG 1370A-02 (SPAdes) (version 2) | ecosystem: Environmental > Aquatic > Marine > Intertidal zone > Estuary | place... | reverse complement strand
ACATCCTCCTTGTCCTAAGTGTCAAGGGGAGATGAAGGTTGTAATAACGCCCATTACTTTTATCCGAAAGGGAACTGGATGGGGAGCACGTAACCAATGAGGATAAATAAATGACAAAACGAACGATAAGTAGATTGCGAGGCATGTTGAAGGGAAGAGCTAAACCTACCAGTGGTAAGGCCACACCGTCTTCGGGCCCTAAGCCTGGATCAAACACAGTCAACCACCAAGGTATGATCAAAGAAGGAGCTCGTACTGCTCCTAGCAGGCGATCAAGACCTCGCGGAGGTAAAGTACCTTTTGGGCCTACTAAGGGAGCACCACCGAAGGCTACTGCAACTCCCCGTAAAGCCCCTCCTAAATCTACTAATAAGCCCATACGTCATACCCGTGGCATGGCCCGTGGATTCGCAGCACTAAAAAACAAAGACAAATAGGAGATAGCAGATGAGCTTGAAACAGAAGCTAGTTAAAGAAGCAATGGATATATACGAAGGAAAGTCGTTTGACTCCAACGCTCAAGATTTAAGTACAACTCTTTCAGGCTCATCTGAAGGTCACATAACGGCAGCAGCTAAGCCGAAGAAAGAACCTCCTGCCACCGTCACTCCTAAGGATCCAAAGCCTAAGACACCACCGCCTAAGCCAGTAGACAAAGGCAATCCTAATGGAGTATCTGATAGTAAAATAAAAGCTGACAATAAGATTGGCAATAGACTCAATGGTAGTGATGCTAAGACAGGCACAGGTAAACGTGACGCTCCAGATCCAGATGTTAGAGGAAAAACTTCAGTTGGAGGTAAGCTCATGCATGCTGGTATACAGTATGGCATAAGTAAACTAGTTGAGGGGATACCTTTCATTGGAGAATCCATAGCAGATAAATTTATGGCAGGAAGTAAAAAATCCTATGACGAAGCTAAGAGTGCTAAGAAGGCACAGGATTATATTTCATCACTACCAGAGGTGAAGCAGAATAAGGATCAATTCATTAAGGATACTCTTAATGCTAACATGATACTTGAAGCAAATAAAAAGCAAGCAGGTCAGTTAGGTACTGTAATTGACGATAGCGGTTTGGCCACAGCGAATATACCAAATAACGCAGGGCAATCCATACAAGATAAAACTAATAATGTATTGGGTGGAGGCCCACGTAGAAGAGGTAGTAAAAAGGCTCCTGCTATTCCTAAAACGAAGACATTCGATGAAATGGTTGGAGGCAGTGTTAGGGGTGCTATTAACTCCCTTACTCCTAAGCCACCACCACCTAAGGTTCCATTTAAGGCAGGTGATGGCGTGAGGAAGAACCCAGTTAAGCCGACACCTAAAACTAAAATGGACTTAGGAGATAATGGACTAGCTCCTAAGACTACTCCTAAGAAGGAAGCACCTAAGGGAACTACACCCCCTAGATTCACATCACCTGCTACTCCTAAGAAACCTACTACTCCAAGCTTCTTACTTAAGCCTACAGTTACTCCTGCACCTGCTAAGTCAGCAATGGGATTTACAATACCTAAAGTTACTCCTGCACCTGCTGTTACGCCCGTTAAGACTACTCCCAAGGGAACTACACCACCTAGATTTACATCACCTGCAACTCCTAAGACTACGCCTAAGAAGGAAGCTCCCAAGAAGGAAGCTCCTAAACCTACAGACAAACAGAAAGAGAATAAATCTAGGCTTGATAAAATGAAGGCTGATAAGAAGACTACTCCTAAGAAGGAAGTTCCCAAGACTACTCCGAAGCCAGCTCCTAAGCCAGCTCCGAAGCCTACAGCTAAGCAACTGTCTAATAAGGCTAGACTTGATAAGATGAAGGCTGACAAGAAGACCACGCCTAAGAAGGAAGCTCCCAAGCCTAAGCCTAAGCCAACGGCTAAGCAGGTATCTAATAAAGATAGACTTAATAAGATGAAGGCTAACAAGAAGACTACTCCTAAAAAAACTACACCTAAGAAGCAGAGTCTTGGCGGTAAAATTAAGAACTTTTTCAGAAGGAAAAAATAATGAATAAAGAAGGATTTATAGGTGACAATGGTAACTATGTTACTCAGAGTTTATTTCGTGAGATGTGGACAGGTAAAGGTAATCCTGTCTTCACTCTTGGGGACGAAGATAAAGTAGTGGATGGAGTTACCTTAATCTCTTTAAAGAAGATGTACCTAGAGATGGAAGACATCCATGAGTATGAGTTTGCAACTAAGTATCTTGCAGGATGGAAGCATTGGCAAGCCATCTGTAACTCCAATCGTCTACGACTTCATGTAGATGAATGGCGTAGTGAGTTGGAACTTAAGATGCGAAGCAAGGCTATGAAGCAGATGAAGGCTTTAGCATTGGATGGAGACAAGATAGCTGTCAAGTACATTGCAGATAAAGGATGGGCAGGAACTAAGCGTGGTCGTCCTAGTAAGCAATCTATTGAGGACGAACGTAAGTTCCAAGCACAGGTACACAAGGACTCTGAAGATGACTATGCTAGGATTGTCCAGTAATGGCTATCGCACATAAGGTTAAGGAACTAGCGGAGGCTGATCTCAAGTCCTTCGCTAAGTTAATTAATCCTAAGCGTATATATGGTCAAGTACATTTAGATGTATATGATAAGATGCAGGAAGCAATCATAGGGGAGGTAGAGAACCTAGCGGTGCTAATGCCACGTGACCATCAGAAGAGCCATCAGGCGGCTGTGGCTTGCCTCTGGGCGTTGACTAGGGATCCAACCAGTACACACCTATACATCTCTTCTACTGCAGCTCTAGCGGAAGCACAGCTCCGAGCAATAAAGGATATGATGGAGTCTCCAATCTATTCAAAGTATTGGCCTACTATGATCCATAGAGATGTGAAGAAGAGAGCCAAGTGGACTAACGATCAGATATTAGTAGACCATCCTTCACGTAAGGACGAGCTAGTACGAGATCCATCCATCAAGGCTGTAGGTCTTACTGGTTCTATCACTGGATTCCATGCTAATTATATGTGGCTAGATGACATGGTAGAACCTAACAACGCATACACTGAGACAGGACGAGCTGATGTACGTGCACGATATTCACAGCTAGCCTCCATTGAAACTACAGGTAGTAGATCTATTGTAGTAGGAACTAAGTATCATCCTGCAGATCTATACACAGACCTAAGGGATATGGTAGAACCTATCCTAGACGACAATGATGATGTTGTAGGTGAGCGTAATGTATACGAGTTTAAGATAGAAGTAGTAGAAGAAGATGGTGTGTTCTTATGGCCTAGAGAGGCCAGAGCTGATGGCAAGTTGTACGGGTTTAACGCTAAGGAACTTGCCCGTAAGAAGGCTAAGTATTTAGACAAGACTCAGTTCTTTGCACAGTATTATCAAGAGACTAACCATGCAGATAGTCAGAGATTAACCTACTCAAACTTCCAATATTATGATGTGAAGTTTCTTTCAAAATCATTTGGTAGTTGGAAATTCAAGGGGAACAACTTAAATGTTTACGCATCTATCGACTTCGCTTTCACGCTTAATAAAAGATCTGACTTCACGGCTATTGTGGTTATCGGTGTGGATAGTGATAATAATATTTACATATTGGATATTGATAGATTTAAAACTGACAAGATTCAAACTCTATATGAAAAGATTGCTGACCTCCATTCGAGATGGAACTTCAGGAAACTCCGAGCAGAAGTGAACGGAGCGCAGGGTATGATTGCAAAAGATTTAAAAGATAGAATGAGGATGGAAGGAATGATGTTATCTATTGAGACACACTCTCCATCCAGACATGAAGGAAACAAAGCGGAGCGTATAGCTGCCGTGTTAGAACCTAGATACGAGAACGGTGCAGTATGGCATTTCCAAGGAGGTCACACTCCTGTATTAGAAGAAGAACTTATGTTAGCTAGACCACAGCATGATGACGTAAAGGATGCGCTTGCATCTGTAGTTGAAGTGGCTAGACCACCTATGAGTTCTAGGTTCAATCAAGAGGACAATGTAGTTGTCTTTAATTCTAAATGGGGCGGGGTAGGACACTAATGACTGGAAGAGTAGCGGAACTAAAAGCACTATCTGAAACAACACCGTTAGCTAAGAACATAGCTGACTTGTATACAACGTGGAATACACAAAGAAAAGGATGGATAGAAGAGAATAAAGAAGTACGTGATTACTTGTTTGCAACTAGCACCAAGACTACTACTAACTCAACTCTTCCTTGGAAGAACAGCACTACGTTGCCTAAGCTAACTCAGATCAGAGACAACCTACATGCTAACTACTTGTCTGCACTATTCCCTAATGACTTCTGGTTACGTTGGGAAGCACACGATCAAGATAGTAATCACAAGACTAAGCGTAGAGCTATCGAGTCTTATGCTGCTAACAAGGCACGCATGAGTGGACTACGTAATACAGTTAGTCAACTAGTGTATGATTACATTGACACTGGTAATGCATTCGTAGATGTAGAATGGGTTAACGAGTCTATGGTAGACGATGATACTGGTGAAGAGACTGTCATGTACATTGGCCCTAAGCTAATACGTATCTCTCCTTACGATATTGTATTCAACCCTACTGCAGTAGACTTTGCACACACTCCTAAGATCACTCGTTACGTTAAGAGTATAGGTGAACTTGAGTGGGACTTGCGTAATAAGCCTGAGTTAAAGTATTCAGAAGAAGCCATTAAAAAAGCTAAGGCTGTACGTGGATCATTCAAGACAGCTAGAGTAGAAGACGCTGATAAGGCACAGGGCTTCTTTAATGATGGACTAGGTGATATTCAAGCTTACTTTGAATCTGGCATGGTAGAGATCCTAGAACTTGAAGGTGATCTATATGATCCAGAGACAGGAGAGTTCCTGCAGAACCACATCATTACAGTTATGGATCGACAGCACATCCTACGTAAAGAGCGTAACCCTAGTTGGTTAGGTAATGGCTATAAGTTCCATGTAGGTTGGAGAACACGTCCAGATAATCTATATGCAATGAGTCCACTAGCTAACATCGTAGGACTACAGTATCGTATGGATCACCTTGAGAACCTTAAGGCTGACCTTATGGACTTAACTGCATTCCCTCCTATGCTAGTCAAAGGGCAAGTTGAGAACTTTAAGTGGGGGCCATTAGAGAAGATCCTTATGGATGAGCAAGCAGATGTAAGTCTACTTAACATTCAATCAGCAGGCTTAAATGCAGAGATGGATATTAATCGACTAGAGTCTCGTATGGAAGAGTTTGCAGGTGCACCTAGAGAAGCTATGGGTATACGTACAGCAGGTGAGAAGACTGCCTTTGAAGTACAGAGCCTACAGAATGCAGCAGGACGTATCTTCCAAGAGAAGACTTCTAACTTCGAGATCAATATACTTGAACCTGCAATGAATGCATTCGTAGAACTAGCACGAAGAAACTTAAACAGTACAGATATTATACGTGTTGCTGATGATGATCAAGGTGTAGTTGAGTTCCTAAGTATTACTAAAGAAGACTTGACAGCAGTAGGTAAGCTACGTCCTATTGGTGCACGACACTTCGCAGCACAAGCACAGTTGGTTCAGAACCTAACACAACTATCTAACACTTCTATGTGGGCAGAGACTAAGGCTCACCGTAGTCCATTAGCATTAGCTATGATGTTAGAAGATGTAATGGGTCTGAGTAGATACAGCTTATTCAAGGAGAATGCAGGTGTGTTTGAAGAACAAGATACACAGCGTATGGTACAACAAGCCACAGAAGACCTTGCAGTTGAAGGTCAGCAAATGCCGAATACAATGTAATGAGTAATTACAAATGGGATATGTCTTGGCGTACAGACGATATGACAGACGAGCAGCGAAAGGAATTAGTAGCTGCTCTGCCTACGCTAACACGATTGAGAGCTACGTTGCAAAGGAAATTAGATGCCAGTGCAGCGAATCAACTCAAGTTAAGCAACTATGATTCCCCTAGTTGGGGTTATTTACAAGCAGATTACATAGCAACACAACGAATACTAAAGGAAATTCAATTAATTATTACTCCATCTGTAAATAAAGATTGACATTTACTAAATAGTATGATATAATCAATACATTATTAATCAAGAGAGGTGTCTATGACTGACCAAGTTAAAGACGAAACAATATTTAAAGGTACAACAGAAACTCCGTCCACTAATCCAGAGGTTACTCCTTTTGAAGACCTTCTTAAGGGCATAGTAAGTGAGGATGGTAGACAAAAGTACGCTTCAGTCGAAGCTGCGCTTAAGTCAATGCCAGATAAGGAAGCACATATCGCAAAGTTAGAACAAGAAGCGAAGGCACACGCTGATAAGGAGGCCCAAATGACTGCAGAGTTAGCTCGAATAGCAAAGTTAGAAGAAGCGTTGCAAGCAATAGCCCAGAAAGAATCAAATCAGAATAGACCATCTGAAATGAATCTTGATGAGCAGACGATTGAAGGACTAGTGGCTAAGTCACTCTCTAAAAAGGAACAAGAGAGTAAGATGAAAGCTAATGGTGCCCTTGTAATCGAATCTTTATCTAAGAAGTTTGGAGATAAAGCTGAGGAAATGTTTATAGGTAAGGCTGCAGAACTTGGTATGTCTATTACTGACTTCAATGGCTTAGCTCAAACAAATCCTAAACTCGTTATGGCATCTTTCGGAGCACAAGCTACGACTATGCCTAAAACATCAAGTTCATTAAACACGTCTACTCTGATTGAAGGCCAAGCCAAGGCAAGGAACCCCTTGTTACTAGGTGGAAGCTTACAAGAAGGATGGGCACGCGCTCGACCTTTGTCGAATTAAACGGAGAAATAAATTATGAGTCAAGTTATTGACAACAGCTCTGTAGCAATTATGCAGGAACAGTATTCCAACTTCATCGTTGAGAATCTACCTGAGATTATGCTACCACAAGGATTCACACGTAACGTGTCTGAATTCGCAAGCGGTAAAGAACTGCTTATCCCTACCATCGGTACTGTAACTTTGCAAGATGCAGCCGAAGGTGTTCCATTAGACTTCCGTCCTATTGATACAGGCCGTGTGAATCTGACTATCACTGAACAAGTTGGTGATGCATGGTCAGTTTCAGATGACCTCAAAGAAGATGGCTATCTAGTTAATCAGTTGATGGCAGGTCGTGCAGCTGAAAGCGCACGCGCTATTGCAGAAGAGTTTGAGACTAAGTTCCTAGCTACTTGTAACTCAGTACAAACTTCCAATGGCTCTAACCTAGTTAATGGTGCTATGCACCGATTGACAGCCTCAGGTGCTAACCGCACTATGGGCTTGGATGACTTCCGCTATATGAAGTATTCCTTTGATAAAGCTAAAGTACGTCAAGCAGGTCGTATTGCAATCGTAGATCCTATTGTTGAAATGTGCTTGAACGGATTGATGGGTACTCAGTGGGTGTCTAACAACCCTCAGTTCTCTGGTATCATCACTGAAGGTTTCGCACAGGATCACAAGTTCGTTGCTAACATCTTTGGTTTTGACATCTACACTTCTAACTTACTTCCTACAGTAGGTGTTGAAGGTGCATTGAAAGACTGGGATGGCACTACTAAAGCATCTGTAGCAGGTGATGTTGCTAACGTATTCATGTCTGTTGCTGACGAACAATCAGTTCCAATCATGCATGCCATGCGTCGTCAACCATCTGTATCTGGATGGCGCGACAATGAAGAACGTAAAGATAAGTATCAGGTAACTACTCGCTATGGCTTTGGTGCTCAGCGTTTGGATACTCTAGCTACTATCATTACTTCATCTACTGATTTCGTATAAGGAGATAGAACATGAGTTTAGAAAATAGTTCAGGTCGTAACGTAACAGCTCCATACGGCCCACGTTCTGTTCAAAGCAAGTATGGCGGTGAGTTCGGTTCAAGCACTCCTGTCAAAACTGCTACTTGGACTTTTAATTATGATGACCTACCAGTTGGTGGTGCTACAGGCTTAGAGTTTTCTTTGCCCGCTAACTCAGTCATCGTATCAGCTAAGGTTCGCATTATCACTGCTTTCAACGGCACTACTCCTACATTGAATGTAGGTTTAGAGCAGTCTGATGGCACTGACATTGATGTTGACGGTCTAGCTGCTGCTGCTACTGCTTCAGTAGTTGGTGTTGTAGTTGGTGCAGGCGCATTGGTAGGTAAGTCTATCGGTGCTGCTGCAGGTGAGTTGATTGTTGCTAACACAGCAGGCAATTCAACCGCAGGCAAGGCGCAAGTCCTTGTTGAATATATCTTAGCCTAAGATATGCATGGGGGCAGCAATGCCCCTTCTTTTCTTTGGAGATCTAAATGGCAAACATTGAACACAAAGATATACTTGATCCCAATTTACATGAGCCTAAAGGTTTTATTGCTGCTTCTAATAACACTACGTATGTTAAAAATAACGTAGGTGTAGGCTATTGGACTCCTGCCATTCAAGGTGTAGGTACTGCTGCCACAGGCACAGCTTACATTGCAGATGGTGCAGGTCAAGGTACATGGACTAAGACTGTCACAGGACTACCTACAGCCTCAGCTAAGGAAATGTTAGTAGCTGACGGTGCAGGTAATGATACATGGCAGCATCCTACAATACATGGCTCATCTTATAATATAAAAACTACAACTCCAATAGTTGTTACTGACAGTAACGGTGGTTGGATACGAGTTGATGCGCTAGCACGAACAGACTTCTCTGCTACTGCAGGTACACATCCAGAGATGCAGTCTAATACAGATGGATCTCTTACTTATATAGGTACTCTAACTAGACACTTCCACATAGCTGCTACCTTAAGTGTAGGCAAGCAAACAGGTGGCAGTACCTCTCACCCAGTAGCTTGTGCACTCTATCATTACGATGCTAGTGAAGCTACAAATACTATCATCCCTCACTCTGAAATTAGAATGAGTGCCAACAACTCTATGCGAGCATCTACTGCAATTCATGCAGACATTATGATGAACACTGGTGATAAGTTAGTGATTGCAGTTAATGGTAATTTAGGTGTAGCAGGTACAGTAGAGATATTCACATACTATTTATTTGCAATGGGAATGGTGGGATCTTAATATGCCTAAATATAATCTATTGAAGTTAGTACAAAAGACTGCTGTCGCATTAAATGTTGACAGCATTTCTACTATTGGAGAGACAGATGAGAGTTTGGATATAGCTTCTTTAGCAGAAGATGTATACTACGAGATTATATCTAAACATAACTGGCCCCACCTAAGTGCACTAGCTCAAGCTACATCTAGCGTTGACTACCCTAACTACTTGCGACTACCTGAAGCTGTACGCAGAGTGGAGAGTGTACGATACAACTGCATTGAGATTGGTGGAACTAAGCCTATCTATAAAGAGATGAAGTATAAACATAAGGATGATTTCCTAGCTACTCAGAACCTATTAGATACAACTAAGACTAATGTTGTCCTATGTACTGATCCATCAGGAGTACAGTATCCTGTCTATAACGATAAGCCACCTACATATTACACTTCATTCGATGAAGAATGGTTGGCCTTTGATAGTTTTGATTCAAGTGAAGAGTCTAACCTACAGCAATCTAAAACTCAGTTGATAGTTATACGAGAGCCTGTGTGGTCTTCCACTGATGAATTTATACCCGACCTACCAGTAGAGGCATTCCCTCTATTATTGTCAGAGTTAATTAGTACAGCTAGTGTTACGCTTAATCAGGAAGCTAACCAGAAAGAAGAACAGAAAGCAGCTAGGCAGACCAGACGAATGGTAGGCAATAGCTACACAGTTAATAACGCATTGGAGATTCCTAATTATGGCAGAGCTAGCAGAAAATAAAAAAGAATTAAAGTTCAGATCAGCAGGTACTATGGGAAGTATGATCGAGATCTTCTACGAAGGTGGCGGTCAGGTTCCAGAAGAACTCACTGGACTATGGACTGATAGAGTCAGAGCTAATAATGCTATTGACCTGTACCGTATCCGTAAGGAAGTAAAGTCAGGAAAAACTGGGGGTAAGTAATGCCTCGTACAAGAAGCGAAATAGTATTTCAGGACTTCTCTAAGGGGCTACATACAGAGAGTAGTGCCTTTAAGTTTCCTAAAGATGCATTCAGAGATGTAGATAACATAGTCCTAGAAGATACAGGCGTATCAAGACGCAGGTATGGAATGGATTATGAGTCTGGTTATACAGTCACGTCTACTGGATTATCAGAGATTGAGATGCGTCAAGCAGAAATAACTACCTTTCTATGGGATAGAGTTAACAACGATGCTTCTATTACATTAGGTTTGATTCAGATCAAATCTAAATTGTTTGTCACTAACCTCAATGAAGCTTCTCCTTCCGCTGCCGTAATATACACATTAGATATGAATGCAACTATGGGTGGGTTCAATGGTGAGACTCCTCTGTCCTACGCTGCACTAGATGGACACTTGATCGTAACTGCTAAGTCACTACCTAACACCTACCGATTAAACTGGACTGGCTCTGCGTTAACTGTAGCAGTTCTTCCTATCAATATACGAGATAGGTTTGGAGTATATGAAAATGTAGATGTTAGAGATAGACCTACCACTCTAACTGATACTCATAAATATAATCTATATAATAGAGGTTGGACTCAGGTAGAAATTGATGCTGTGTTCACAGCTAAGGCTGTATATCCTAGCTTAGCTGATGTTCCATATTCTATATATACTACTGCAGGTGCACTAGATGCCACATTACTTCCTGTAAAAGACACACTACCTAACAGCGAAGCTCCTCAAGGAACTTACATAATAGACGCAAGGGATCGTGGAGGCAGCAGGGATACTCTAGCTAATCCAATTACCTTACCTGCAGACGTAGATTCCAACAACTTCAGTGTTGTTGCTCCTTATGCAGGACGACTGTTCTATGCAGGATTAGATAGTGCTACTACTGGCAGTGATATTAAGTCTCCTAATCTAACAGCTATGGTGTTGTTCTCTAAGTTAGTATCTAACACAGAAGATCTAAGCCAGTGCTATCAAGATGCAGATCCTACAGATGAGAATGATA
>Ga0208023_1000246_pt1 | contig 11570 bp, 30 predicted proteins | sample Colrivmet1370A02_FD_187625 | JGI IMG/M metagenome (GOLD analysis project Ga0208023, IMG submission 187625) | Estuarine microbial communities from the Columbia River estuary - metaG 1370A-02 (SPAdes) (version 2) | ecosystem: Environmental > Aquatic > Marine > Intertidal zone > Estuary | place... | reverse complement strand
ATGAGTGAACATTTAGCAAGGTTAAATTCCTTAGTTAAACGGGAAATAAAGGTTCGATTCCTTTCCACTCAACTAAAATAAATAATATGACTATAATAAATAAATATACAGGCAGAGATGTCTCAAGTGAGTTCCTTGCTTTAATGGAAGGTACAATAACAAATAAAGAATTTGAATTAATAACGATGACTTTAAAATAATGTTAGTACAATACATAGTAGAATTAATAAACAAGTGGGAACTTGAAGGCGTTAGTGAAGACGAAATGGTAAATAGAATATTAAACCGATGGGATTTTGACGAAAAAGACGTCAGAGGAATAATTAAATATAAATAATATGAATAAACAAAAAGAATTTGATCTTACTGATGAAGAATTAGAATTAAGAGAAGAAATATATAATAGAGTAATACAAGAACATTCTTATTTAGCAGAAACCTATGAAGGTGATGATTTGCAAAGAGAAATAAATTATATTGTAGATGATGAATTTAATGAAGAAAATAATACTTTATCGTACGATCAATTAATGGAGTGGGATAAAGACGATCTCGCTCACTGTATTTTAGAATATCAAGAAGAAGCAAGAAATAGAAAAATTAAAAAGTACGTTACAAAATAAATTATATTGTGATAATATAATTGTAAATATATAATATGAATAAAGTAGAAAAGAAGCTATTAAATAAAGTGTTTAACGACTATATATATAACTATTGTTATAAAGATGAGAAACCAAACGAGTTTAAAAGTGATGTAGAACATAAAATAGTAGGTGATATATGTGACTTTATGAAAAAATATAAAATATGAGAATAAGTAAACAAATGATGGATGATAAATTGCTTCAAATAGCAACGTTCGAAGAAAAATATGGCGAAGATCATGGTATTACAAGTGTAAATGCTATGAAGAAATATTGTAGTAACAAACAATATAGAGAAAGAGTACACGCTTTTAATAAAGCAAGCGTGAATACTATTAAAAATTATTTTAAATTAATATAAAAACAAATGTTAGAAACGTTAAAACCAATAAAAACCACGCCAACAGGTATATATTTCCGTATGGCAGATGGTCGTATCGGCTATGCTAATCACCAATATGCTCGAGTAAGTGTTACTCGCGAAGGTATTAGAAATGGCGAATACTACAAAGAAGACAACGAAATAGGTGATAGATTGTATCAAATAAATAAAAAAGTAAATTATCCTCATCATGAAATACCAAATATGAACATGATAGGTAGAGTGAGATATAATGATATTTCAGAAGCAATAAACGCTTTACAAAATTTTAATAATAAAAATTGTGGTGAATATGCTGTAGAATTACGTAAAAATAAAATACTAGAGCAGTATGAAGAGCACAAAGCTTTAAATATTAAATCATATTTAACAAAAGAAAGAGTAAAAGAAGCAGATACTTACGTTGAAGGTTATAACGAAGGTTATAACGAAGGCTTTACTGAAGGTGTTGCTTCTATTGAAGATAAATTAAATAAACTATTAAATAACTTATAATGGTAAATGAAACAGTTAGCGATCACTCAAGGTGGTTATTACAAACAATGGACATTACAGCAGAATTTTTATTCGGTGAATTTGGTTATGACACGTGTTCTCAATCAGAAAAACTACAAGTAATACAAGAAATGATACTTAATGGTGATTTTGATGACTTAGGTGTTAATAAAAACATGCGAAAAGAAAAATGGCTAAAATAATAATCAAAAAGTACGTTACAAAACAAATTTGTTTGTGATAATATATATGTAACAACTAATATATATGAAAAAACATTGTAGATGTGGTGATATAATTCATCCAGTAAGAATAAAACTAGGTTATAATAGCTGTGTTCAGTGTTCAAGCACTAAAAAAGTAAGTTATATACCTATTATTGCAAACAAACAAGTATTAGAAGTACAAATAGTCAGTCAAGAATTAAGTGAACAAGTTCACAAAGCTTGGCGTAGAAAATAGGGCGTGACGGGTAAGTGCTGACAAAGTTGCTTCGAAGTACACTATCAGCAAACGTAGGTTCGACTCCTACCACGTCCACTAATTATAAATAAATAAAAATGGCAGGTAATAAATTCGATACAAAATTTAAAAAAGTAAAACCAAAAACTTATAAAGTAACATATATAGGTTTATATAATGAAGAACAAGCAGTTGAAGGTACTGCAAAACAAGTAATAAATCATATACTAAGTTTAGCATTATGAATAAACATTTAATAATTTTAGCGCTAGAAACACTACATGAACAATGTAAAAATGACTCTGTTTGGTCTAGTCAAAGTGATAATAAAAAAAGAATAAAAGAAATTAAAGAACAAATTAAAATAATGAAAGAATATGAATTTGATTATAATTTCCCAAACCCAATTGACGGATCAAATAACTCAATTTTAATATATAAAAATAAATTATGACAAATACAGAAATAAATATACTAGATCACGTAAATAGTTACTACACTCATCTAAATATAGATGAAAAAGTAAACTATGTATTTAATCACTACGATGTAGGATTATCAATGCTTAATGAAGCAAGAGAATACTTTAAAAGAAATCAATAATGGGTTACGAAAGACACAACGGGTGGACTAACTACGCTACATGGCGAGTTAACTTAGAAATAATAGACGGTTATGACTGGTATGAGAATGAGCATGTTGATGCTGATTATATAAAAGAATTAGTTGAAGATGCTGTATTCGGTAGTTTAATTGGTAATGGTAATGGTTTAGTTGAAGATTATGCTAATGCATTCTTATCTGAAGTAAACTATCATGAAATAGCAGAAAATCTTATAAATGAATCAATAAATGAAAAAGAGGAAGCACAAGGCAAATAAAATAATTAAAATAACTAACGCTCAAATAGAAGCGATAGAACGCGAATATTATCAGCGTTATAATTCAGGAATAACACAATGGCAACAAAACTTATATTAAAATGTGAAATATGTGGAACGCATATGACAGAAGAAGATTATAATTACTGCGATATTTGCGGTGATTGCTTAGAATAACAGGACCAAAAAGCCAACGTACCAACGCGTGGGTAAATAAAACCGTTGGTGAGGTCCTACATTTTAGCGCAGTAGAGCAGAGGTCAGCTCGCAAGGCTCATAACCTTGAGGTCGGAGGTTCGAATCCTCCCTGCGCAACTAACTTTAAATAAATAAAAATGACTAAATTAATATGGCATCTATATGAGATCAATGAGATCAGTATGGAAACTGCCAATAAACTACTAGATAAACACTATGAATAAAAAAGAAATGAATGGCTATGTTCTTGACAGAATAGAGAATAAGCTATATTCTAAAATTCATCACTATGAATACGAATCTAATTACTATTTTAAAAATAGACATAAAGGTTTAGCAGGTATTGATGAAGAACAAGTATTTGGACTAGCTTTTGATGCTATAAGAAACTTAAGAGTATGGCGAGAAATGGAATGGCTATGTAAAACAGAATCAAAACTATAAAAATGAGAATACAAATAGATTGGAGTGATGGAACTTATACGTTCAAGCACGGTAACAAAATAGTTACAAAAAGTACGTTACAAAATAAAAAAGTTTGTGATAATATAACAAGAGAAATAAATGAAATGTTTAAACAATTAGAAATATGAATACATATGAAAAGCTTGGCGAAGCACTAAACGTAAAAATAACTGATGACTTCCATGGAAGACCAGACTTAGAAATAGGTACATGGCAAACAGCTGATGGCTATGACTTGCATGTAATGACTGATGATCCTCAACATTTAAGTTGGGAATATGACGTGTACTACTACGAACCAGACTTTAACACTGTTATAGACAGAATTAAAGAAACAGCTGATAATAACAGCTATGACGGTGACCCTGCAGTAGTATGGTTAGCTGAATTTGACCAGTATTTACCTGAAGGCGAAGTACTAGATTACTTAGAAGAATTAAATGACAAAAACAATGATTGATCCAAAAATAACTAAAGACTTAGACAACTACTTATCTTACCATCGTAAGCTAAAACGCATGAAAGAACTCATGGGCGGTGAATATCGTATGGAAATGAATGTAGAATCATGTAGACCACTTATAGAAGATGGTTTTGACTTATCAGATATAGTAGAATACTTTATCTTAGAATTAAGAGATTATACCGACAATAGGTATATGGATGATATAAGAAGATTAAAAGAAATGGAAGCAGAAAAAGCAGAAGCAAATGACGCCTGAACAACTAGATGAGCTATCTGACATGATAGCAAAGAAAGTATTAGACAACTTACATTTTAAGCTAGATCAAGATCCTAACTTTAATGTAATGCCTGCCGAGGAGTTTCTACACAAAGATGTAGATGCCTTCGGTAATCCTAAGTATAGCGAAAAAGACACGCTTGCTAGACAGCTTACAGAGCTGATGTTAACTAAAGAAAAGTTAATACAAGAAGAAAAATACGAATTATTACAAGAATTACAAGAAATATATGATAAAATCAAAGCAGACTATGACAAACTTTAAAGTAATGCTTGCACATCCTGTAGGTAAAAAAGAATTTGACAAAGATTCTTTTATACAACCGAAGCTCGATGGTGTACGTTGTTACATTACTTACCACGGTGCGTTCTCACGTAACCACAAACGATTTATGAACGTTCAGCATATACTAGATGAACTACGACCATTGTTTAACAAGTATCCTCACGTTGTACTAGACGGTGAGCTATACAATCACGATTACAAAGATAACTTCAACAAGATTATCTCACTCGTACGTAAACAATTGCCATCTGATGCTGATATTGAAGAAGCTAAAGCAATACAATTTCACAACTATGACATATTCATGCCTGATACGCCTGATAATAGTTTTGAGTATCGCAATGAAAGCATTAAAAACTTACACAAAGAATTTACATTACAATACTGTAAAACAGTTGAGACTTATAAAGTTCAAAACGATGTTACAGCAAGACTAATGTACTATCAGTTTACTACTAAACAAGGCTACGAAGGCGCAATATTACGTAATAACAAACCATATGAACAAAAACGCAGTTACAATTTACAAAAATACAAAGAGTTCCACGATACCGAAGCGACGATCATCGGCTGGGTGGAAGGCCAAGGCAAACGTACTGGCACGATCGGCAAATTTCTTGCACGAGACGCTAACGGTATCGAGTTCGGAATGCCAGTGATGGACAAAATGCCTGTACTAACAAAAATGTATGACATTGCCGAGTGGTACATAGGCAAAACAGCTACGTTCACATACTTTCAACGTACGCCATCAGGTTCATACAGACATCCACTATTTAAATCAATCAGAAACTACGAATAATATGAAAACAAGAAAACTAAGAAGTTTAACAACTGGAAAAGTAATTGAATTTAAACCTTATGCTATAGGTGAAATACCACCTAGCTTTGACAAGCATAAAAACCTACATTTTAATCAAGGTGGTTTAACTTACATAGAAAAAATAGACTCATTTTGGAATTACGTATAATATGAATAGATATCAAATATATAAACACTTTATAGCAACCGATGTATTTAGCATACGATCTAAGGTAAATGCATTTAGAAAACCAAAGAAAGATGCTAATAAAAATAGGCAACGTAAGAATTGATACAAGATCTAGAGCTTCTAAACATAGAGAGTATCTTTGGAATCAAATTTACTCTCTACGTGAAGAGATAATAGATATTGTAATTACAGGTGAAGCTAGAAATAGAATACCTGTACGAGAGCTTAAACATAAAGCAGCTCTGATAAGAAAATATAGTAGAAGATTAAGATTATTACATATATGAAGAATTTTAATAAGAAAATCTATGCTATCAACCGACAAACAGTTAACGATATAAAATCTAATATACCATCTGATTATTTTAAGATGGCTACTAAAATAGCAAATAGTTATTCAAAAGACTATTCAGCTATTGGCGTTATGAATATTAATGATTTAAATCAAGAAGCATATTTAGCACTACTAACAGCTTGGAGTAATATTGATTGGACTTATATAAATAAGCTTGAATCAAAGTTAGACAAGAATAAAACAGTTAGTAAGTTCTTGAGTATCAGTATTAAAGGTATTGTAGGTGATAGAATAAAAGAAAACGTCGATGGATCTGGTAGACCTATAAAAGGTGTATGGAATAATAAAGATAAAAAAAGACATACAAATGGTTTTGGTTTTATCTCTGTATTATTTCCTCAATGGTTTGACAGCGATGTAATTGCTATAGTTGAAGATGACATATATAATTATGAGCATGATAAACTAGGTGATTATCTTATAGGTTGGTTACAAAAGTACATACCCAAGTATTCAGGCATGATGCAAATGTTTTATGGTTTAGATGATGTATATTCTAAGCCTAAAAAGATAGCTGAAATTGCTAAATATTATGGAGGTAACATGGAAAGCGTAAAGAAACAAAAGCAAAGGTTATTGACAAGATTAAAAAATAACGAAGATGCTTTAAATGAATTAGCTTACTATGTTTCTACTAATGGTATACGTTCGCAGTCAAAGGTACATGAGTACTCTGCAACAAATTTAAAAATATATCAGGATTAAGGTCCCTTTAACAAATAATTGCACTATAATACTATGTATAAGTTTAAAACTAAATATAAAAGCTGTTTCACAGCTATTGACGAATTACAATATGTAAGGCAAGGGGATTCACCTCCTAGTCCTTATAAAGATAATGCGCCTAGAGAAAAACAGGCAAATTATAATTTTAGCATTGTATCACCAGTTTCATCAGGTAAGCATATACCTATAAACAGTTATCAATTAACAGGCAAAGGTGTGTCAGCAAAAGCTAAAATATATAATGAGTATGATCAATACAATAATGACCTAGTTGATGGTCACACTGTATTTGGCAAGATAGACAACTATGCTAAACGTAGGTTGTTTAAGAAAGATAAAGTTATATATGATTTAATCTATTAGTATGAAAGATTATATAACAGACATTGATACATACACCGAGGGTGATGGTATCAGGACGTACTATAAAAACGGTATGTATATTAACTACGAAATAATTCAATCAAATGAACATTAGAGAAAAACTTAGTACAATACAAGCAGATTTTAAAGCTAAAAAGTCTAGAAAAAATAGCTTTGGTAATTACATGTTTAGATCTGCTGAAGATATATTAGAGGCATTAAAGCCTTATAATAAAGAACATGGAGTTTACTTTACAATAAGAGAAAACCTAACGCTAGGTGACTTTCCAATATTACATAGTACAGCTACTATTGTTGACGCTGAAACAGGCGATCAAATAGAAGGCACAGCTGTTGTTGGTATTGATCTTAATCAGAAAGGTATGCAAATGCCTCAGAAGTTTGGTAGCGCATCATCTTATGGCAAGAAATATGCTTTAGGTAATCTATTATTAATAGATGATACAGCTGACTCAGACGCAACTAATACGCACGATAAGCCTACATCTAGACAAACACTTAAAGCTCAAGTTAATAATCTTGAGAATAAGATAATGGCTAGTAAAAAACCATTAGTCAATATGGATAATATAGATCAAGCTAAAAAGTTTCTAGCTAACGGAGGCTTATTAAAGACACTAAAAGAAAAGTATACTATAACGCCTGAGGCATTAACAGAACTTAATGGATAACAAACAAATAATAGAGAAGTTAAGAGACGACGAGAATTATTACGGAGACTTTGGTAAACAGTATTTAAGTAACAGTGATATATCAGCGTTGTTAAATAACCCTCTTGATTTTAAAAAGCCGTCACCACCAAACCCTGCGTTTGTTGTTGGAGGTTATTTCCATACTACTATACTAGAGCCTGAGAAGCTCGATAAGTATAAGATAATAAAATCATCAACTAGAAATACAAAAGCTTATAAGGAGTTGTCTGGAGGCGATATATGTCTGCTAGAACACGAGGCTGATAACATTGAGTTGATGCGAGAGAAAGTACTAGAGAACGAGTTGTTTTATGATATGATACGTGAGGGCAATGTTGAATATGAGGTACCTGGAGTTACTAAGCTTGAAGACTTAGAGTGGAAAGGTAAAGCTGATATTATAAACCATAGCCATCAACTAATAGTAGATCTTAAAACAACAAACAATATAAACTCATTTGCTAGTTCAGCTTATAAGTATAACTATGATAGTCAAGCTTACATTTATTCTAAGATGTTTGGCTATGAACTTATATTTATAGTTGTAGATAAAAAAACTATGCAACTAGGTTTATTTGACTGTAGCGATCAGTTCTTACAATCAGGTCAGAACAAAGTTGCTAGAGCTGTACAAGCTTATAATGAGTTTTTTGTAAATGGCGAAGGAGATTTTAGCCAATATTATATCTCCAAAACACTTTAATTTAATTTTATGGCAAGAACAAGAAAAAGAGTTTGTGATGTAACAGGAGTTAACACAAGCATAAATAATTTTTACAGCAACCAATCGCATACTAAAGCTGTAGATAATCTACGTAGAACTACAGGTGCTACAAAAGATCAAATGCGAAGAATGTTTAACACTATAAATACATACTAAATGGCAAGTTTAATTTCAGCTAACATTGATCTAACTAAGATTGATAAGTCTAAGATCTATGAAGGTAAAAAAGGTAAGTATTATCCTATTACTATTGTGCTTAACGATGAGTTAGGTCAGTATGGTGATACTGGTTATATTCAGACTGAACAAACTAAAGAGGAAAGAGATGCTAAAGCACCTAAGACTTTTTTAGGTAATGTAAAGGTTGTGTGGACTAATGGCGAGAACGTACCTGTTACTCCTAGAGAAGGAGAACCTCAGCGTGATAACGTTGAAATACTACAGAGTATATCAAGTGCTGGTTCAGAACCTGATCTACCATTTTAATGTGGTTGAGACCTTCCTCAAGAGATTGGGATGATTGGATTGCTGATGCAGGAGAAGATAATAACTCAATAGAAGACTAATATGACAGTTAACAATACAGAGATCAACGGATTTACTATTGACCAGTTCAATCAGTATGACCTTGAAGTAGGAAAAAAAGAGGGCATATGTCCTCTTTGCTCTGCTGATAGAAAACCTGAGAATCGTAAAGCAAAATGTGCTATGTACGATTGGGAACGTGGTCTTGGTACTTGTATGAATTGTGATGAAGTATTTCAACTGCATACCTTTCAACGTAAGGGTGATGTAAATAAAGTATATATAAAGCCTGAATGGCACAACAATGTACTTATAAGCGATAGAGCTGTTAAATGGTTTGAGGACAGAGGCATCTCACAACGAACACTTATTAAGATGAGAATATCTGAAGGTTCTGAGTGGATGCCACAAACCTCTAAAGTTGAAAACACTATTCAATTTAATTATTTTATTAATAACGAACTTATAAATGTAAAATATAGAGATGGTAGAAAAAACTTTAAACTTGTTAAAGGCGCAGAAAAAGTATTCTATAATATCGATAGTACTGTTGGCCACGATTATGTTGTTATTGTGGAAGGTGAAATGGATGCTTTATCTTTTGTGGATGCTAAAATCGATAGTGTGGTCAGTGTACCAAACGGAGCTACTCTTAATCGCCTTAACCTTGATTACCTTGACAATTGCATTGAATATTTCGATGACAAATCCAAGATTATTATCGCAGTTGACCAAGATGAAGCAGGACAAAATTTACAACAAGAACTTATCAGACGTTTTGGAGCAGAGGTATGTTATACAATTAACTTTAACGACTGCAAAGATGCTAATGAATATATGTTACGCTACGGCAATGCTATGCTCAAGCGCCTTGTTGATACAGCTAGTCCTGTTCCTCTTGAAAACGTAGTAACTTTAAAAGATGTAAACGATGAACTACAAGAATTTATTCATGAAGGCTTTAAACCTGGGTATCAAGTCGGCCTTGATAACTTTGATAACATATTCTCTACTTACACAGGACAATTCATCACCGTTACAGGCGTTCCTAGCAGTGGGAAGTCTGATTTTGTTGATCGAATGGTGGTGGGATACCAAATGAAGTATGGCTGGAAAACAGCGTTTGCTTCACCAGAGAATAAACCTACATTTTTACACACGCACAAGCTAATACGTAAGATAGGAGGTTGGATGCCTAAGAAAGAAGATATAGGCACAGATAAATGGAATCAAGTTACAGAACTAGTAGATGATAACTTTTACTTTATAGAAAACGAAAGATATGATCTTGATTCTGTATTAACTAAAGGTGCTGAGCTTGTTAAACGCAAAGGCATAAAATGTTTAGTTATAGATCCATATAATAAAGTAAAAATGAACGGAGCTAGTGCAATGAGTATACCTGATGCAACGATGGAATACTTAACACGTATAGAAGCTTTTGCAAAGAAGCATGATGTACTTGTTATTGTTGTAGCTCACCCAACTAAAATGTATAAGAAAGATGATGGAACAATGGATGAACCGACAATGTATTCGATCAAAGGAGGTGGTGAGTGGTACGATGCTAGTTATCACGGTCTTCTGGTTCATAGGAATTACGCTAATAAAACAGTTAAAGTTAAAGTTCTCAAAGTTAAGTTTCAGAATCTTGGCGAAAATCAAGCAGAAGCACACTTCAAGTGGAACAAAGACTCAGGCGACTACATACCGCACGAGCAAGAGCTAGACTCTATGCCTTGGGAAGGATAGATGAGTGTAGGTACTTTAAAAGCAAGAGAGCTTGCTAAGAAAAAGAAGTCTGGCTTTTTATTAGATGATGAGTGGATGATGAACGACGAACAGTCTAAATGGTATATGTGGGGAGTTAATAAGGGTATTATTATATCTCCTGTTCCTGTAACTAATAAACCTGGTAAATGGTATGTTGGTATATCAGAGCCTGGTAAACATAATAAAGTTTACAAATCTAAGTTTCAGTATGACTGGAAACAGATATGGGATGAAGTAATGAATGCATATAAATATTACTATGACAAACATAAGAAAATTTAATTATTTAAGCATAAAAAGCTTTTTACTTTCAATAATTATTATTATATTTACAGGATTTGCATTAAGTGCTTATACTATGGTAAAACAAGTTGTTGGATTGAAAGCTATAATAATTACATCTTGTTCTTTATTAGCTATTCTAGTTAATTTAGAAACTATAATGGAAGAAAACAAAAACGGTTCTTTATATTATTTAATATGTAAAGTTATTGCTTTTGTTTGGTATATGTGCTTTAGCGCAATTGTATATAAATATTTATTATTATCATATGAAAACTAATTTTCACAATGCTAACGACGCTTTTAATTATTTTTATATTAAAATAAAATCTGATGGCGTAGACTTTAGCGATACTAAAGCTTTGTTTAACATAGGTTTTACTATGTCTAATCCTTTAGACAATATTATAACTAATGAAGAACGAAACTTTAATATAGATTATGCTGAAGCTGAATGGAAGTGGTATCTTTCAGGAGATAACAATATTGATAAGCTTGGCGAGCTATATGGTAAAGTTCCTGCTATATGGGAACGTATGTCTATAGATCGTCATGTTA
>Ga0208023_1000240_pt1 | contig 11706 bp, 25 predicted proteins | sample Colrivmet1370A02_FD_187625 | JGI IMG/M metagenome (GOLD analysis project Ga0208023, IMG submission 187625) | Estuarine microbial communities from the Columbia River estuary - metaG 1370A-02 (SPAdes) (version 2) | ecosystem: Environmental > Aquatic > Marine > Intertidal zone > Estuary | place... | reverse complement strand
CCTTGACAATAAAGATATCTACATGGATGCTGATGAAGTTATTAAACGTTTAAAGGCGCGAGTTAAGAAACTAACGGCCGTACTAGATGAAGAAGTGCCTGAAGAAGTGCCGGAAATCGCTGTTCCGAATCCGGAAGACTTGTTCACGGAGGCATGGAATCGTAAGCATGGCGAAGATATAATGGATGTCTTAGAAGATTAAAGTCAAAAAAAAACCTGCTTTTGCGGGTTTTTTTATGCTTACCGGGTTGCCATGTCACTGAAAGTGTGTTATAATTATTATATTGAATCGGAACATACACAGGAAAATATATCATGACTAAATTAGATTATTATCAGCGCGAGTTGGATCAATCTGTTACAGACGTCAAAGAATTAAAATCACAATTAGGCGTCAATGACTATGAATCGGATTCGGAACTGCTTAATCAAATTGAAGCAGTCGAAGCATATAGTCGTCACCTTAAACTTCATATTGATGAAATTCACATGTACAATCTCCGTCATGCATAAGGAAAATATATCATGAAAATCAAACATATCGCCTTCATCGTACTAGTATCTATCGTAGCGTCTGTTGTACCTTTCTTCATCGGTTTGTCAATCGGTCAGGATATGGCATTGATGGATAATAGCTTCGTACAGGCGATCATCGGCCGTGTTGCAATTTGTTTCTAACCTGGAGAAATGACATGATGAGTTATAAAGTACAAGTATATGTAGAACATGGATATTATCAATATCCGGATACTTTCAAAAGAACTTAGGCTAAATGAAAATAAGTGTTGCCATGTCCCTAAAGGTGTGTTATAATATCTATATTGAATCGGAACATACACAGGAAAATATATCATGAATATCAAAAAAGAGAATGTATCATCAGACGTAGCTAAGTTCTTGGCTGCCAAAGGTAAGATCACCCAAGTTCCATCTCGCAAAATCAAAATCAAACATCCGGCCAGAGGTTAAGAATATGATGAAGGAATTGGTAATGTTAGACAGCGTATATCGTGCTTGTATCTCTGAAGCAAATGACCGTGCTGCAGAATTGGGACGTGACCTAATCGGGTTCCGTAATAACACCCAACCTGAATATGTTGAATCACAAGAGAAGGCTATCAGAACCCTTCGCTCGAATGCGATGTATATTCTTGATGTAGCTGAAGGCTATGTTGAACTGGATATGGTTGAGATCAAAAGAATCCGCAACCAAATCTTTCCTGACGTATCTAAAACATTGGTGGGTTAAGTATGAAAGTATGGGAAGTGTTAACATTAACAAGTTATGAAGGTGTAAAGTCCAAATTCAAATTCATTGTTTCAGCTGAAACAGCGAATATCGCGTTGGATCTTGTGCGATATGATGGATTTGAAAATGAAAGAATTACTACAGATTCTATTGTAACGATGTGGGTTAGTGAAGACGAAGAAAGGTCTAAGTTACATGAATCTAAAAGTCCGATGATTTTGTCACAGCAATGTTTTACTCTAGAGGATTAATAATTGAGACAGTATCTTAACTTATTAGCTAAAGTGCAAGAGATGGGGATATATACTCCCGATCGAACTGGCACTGGCACATTTTCAATATTTGGTACTCAAATGAGGTTCGACCTTCAAGAAGGCTTTCCTTTACTAACTACCAAGAAGATGGCATTCAAATCCGTGGTATCGGAGCTACTGTGGTTCTTAGAAGGCTCCACTGACGAGAGACGTCTTGCAGAAATTCATTACGGAAAGCCTAGAAGTGAATTAACAGGCAAACGAACCATCTGGACAGATAATGCAGAGAACCAAGGCAGAGCTTTAGGTTACGCAGAAGGAATGCTTGGACCTATATATGGGTCGCAGTGGCGAGATTGGAACCAAAGTTTCGATGGCGGTGCAAATCTCGAACGTGAAGAGCGGGTGCAATTTGATCAAATTGCTAAATTGATTGAGGATATCAAGGTAAATCCTTATTCACGTAGACATATTTTATCTGCATGGAATGTATCTGATTTGCATTACATGGCTTTACCACCATGCCATGTACTATCTCAATTCTTCGTGCGTGATGGTAAATTGTCATGTCATTTATATCAACGATCTGCTGATATGTTTTTGGGTGTTCCATTTAACATCGCATCGTATGCTTTGTTGACTCATATGATTGCTCAATGTACAGGTCTCGATGTTGGTGAATTTATATGGAGTGGTGGAGATTGTCACATATATGAAAATCATTTAGAGGCAGTAAATGAGCAATTGGATCGCAAGCCATATGCTCCATGCTATCTAAGATTGAAAAATGGAGTCAAGAATATTGATGACTTCAAAATGAAGGATTTTGAATTAGCTGGATATGTACACTGGCCCGCAATTAAGGGTAAGATGGCGATCTAATCGCCTTACCCGGAAAAGACCCGTTTCCGCCATTTCAAAAGACCGTACGCAAATATCGCAATGAAAAGAGAAGGAATAATTCCTGTTCCAAACACTGGAGCTGGGCCAGCAAGGAAAACCGTATCCGTAATAGGTGGTTGCTCGGCAGTAGTTGTGGTGTCTGTGGTAGTAACTGTGGTAGTTGTTAATGTGGGATAATATACTGTTTCGATATATTCCTTACATGCTGCAGTAACCCACATACTTACTTCGTTGTAACAGGCCTGTGGCCAATCTTTAGTAGTTGCCATTTTTTTCCTCCGGATAAATATAAGTTAACTTTACATGTATTTATAGGCAAAAATGAAAGGATTCATACTTTTTATAGGATTAATAATAATTATGTTTGATAAAATTAAATTTAGATTGGCTGTATTATCCTTTCATTGGATCAACTTACACATGCCACGTAGCTACAAAGCAGACACTGCTGATGAACTTAAAGAAGATTTGAAGTATGCTCGAAGGCCTGCCTTATATTGCATGGTCCTAGTGGCTACGGCATTAGGATTGTTGGCTTTGGAGATTCTATTCATGGACGCATTATACGTCTTTTTTAAAGGTTTTTTCACTTAAATTGCAAAAACCTGTGGCCATGTCCCTGAAAGTGTGTTATAATTATTATATTGAATCGGAACATACACAGGAAAATATATTATGAAAATGCTTATCGAAACTCAGATCATGGAAAACTACGGCGCACATGCATGGGATGGCGAAGGCGAATGTCCGCAGCGTTGGAAAGCAAAAGGCGGCAACACGTATTACGTTGAAGGCATCTATGGTGATGAATTGGACTTTGGTCCAGAAATCTTCGCTGAAAACGAACACAAGTTCGTGGAGAACACTGAGTATTTCAACGAGTACGTACTCGGTTGGAAGATGGTCGCAGATGATTATCTGACAGATTTTGAAATCTTCATGAAAGAGCATGTGCGGGCAGCTGCCAAGCTTAAAGAAAAGATTCGAAATGAGGCATAGATCGATGCCAAAATTTAAAACACGTGAAGAATATACAAGATGGTGCATCTCAGTAGTTGATGAAATTTATTACTCAAGCATTGCAGGCAATAATGATAAAGTTCGGGAGATTATACATATCATTCAAGAAACCCTTCATGTTAGTGAAGGCGAAGACTTGTACGAAACGGACTTTTCAAATAGTATAAATAAAGGTACTAATGATTAAAAGGGCAATCTCATGTCAACTACTCTACTATCGGGTTTCTTAAAGGATGAAGCTACTGGCACTGAAACATCGCATATAGGTGATTATTCAATAACGCCAAGAACAATTTCATATACAGCACCAGCCGGTTACATCGCAATTATACAAAAGCTATCTATTGCAATAGAAGATATAGGTGCTCCCGATTCCGGTAAATATGGTAATGCATTAGTATTGACTAATGGCATAAGTATGGGTATCTCTGATGTTGATGGGCTAATAGGTAACCTTACAAATGGCACCCCTATTAAAACTAATGGCGATTATGTCAGATACGCGCAATCAGTTGAACCGATAAGCTTTGGCGCAGGTAACACGTTTGTCAAGGTATATCACCAATTCGAATCACCCATTATCTTAGAAGGCGATAGACAAGAAAAGATTTTCTTTGAGTTGGCGGATAATTTTACTGGCCTCGTTTCACACACATTCTATATCTCTGGTATTTTGGTCAAAAGAACCACGACAACAAGCAGGATGATATATGAACGTTACTTACACGCACTTGAATAAGGATTAAGCATGAAAATTAAATTGGATTGGTCTGTGTTGTCTGGTGAACAGGAATGGGAATTAAGGGATACAAACAATTCTGTATTATCATTGATGCGCGACAATTTGGAGTTGTATCGACATGGCATGTTGCAAGCTCAAAAAACTGGGCTTGATGATGAAAAACGTAAGTATGAATCTATATACTCAGATCTACTCAAGCTATATAAAGCCTATAAGAAAACAATTGAACAGGTAGTATAACATATGAAATTTCATGAATTACAAATGAGCCTCAAAGAATCCTCTTCAAAAAAAGAGGTATATTCAGCAGCCGATAGATGGTTTGGATATATCATGAATGGAAGTCTTGAAGATGCCATTCGTAAAGCACCTTTTTGGAAAGACAAAAATGTACAGGAATGGTTTCTTCTTAATGACCATTTAAAATCTCTTGATAAGGGATATGAATGGATTGTTGCGAGCGCTGCAAGACAGTGGATTAACCAAATGTATATTGGGGTTAATGATACTAACAAACAAATCTCAAAGATGTTTGAAGGTGCTGAATGGATTACAGGACGACAGGATCGTAAATTTGACGATAATGTTGATAAGCTTAAAGCCAATTGCGAAAAGGTTATTGGTGATTGGGCCAAAAAAGATGCTGAGCCAGTAGCAAAGATTCTTAAGAATCCAAAGTCTAAGGACGGGTTTTTGACTGACATTACTATTGCTGGCTACCTTCAACAATTCCAATCAGATGAAATTACATACAATCGAGAATTAAAAATGATCTGGGATAAGATTCAATTAACATTACCAAGAGTAGATGACATACTCCGTAATATGACATATAATAAACGTTCATCAAATCACGTTAAACTATAAGAAAGAGGCACCAACTATGAAATTTAAAGAACTAATGACCGACTTGAACGAAGCAGCTATTAATAAGACAGTGCTGAAATTCGTCACTGGCGATGACCTTGGATTGACAAAGAAGCAAGTTGTTGTAAAAGGCGCAAACCTTTTGATATACACTTCGTTCAATACTGGTGGTGAAAAGCGATTGAAATCATGGATTGCTGATTGGTCTTCTGATGGTACCTATGGTATGTTTATTGAAGAAGAGTTGGGTGTTAAGATCAAGGTTGTAAAATCTGGCTTGAATGATCACTCTAAGATTTTTTCAGGACCTGATGGCGGTGATGTCTGGGTTGAGCTATCATTTAGCTAGGAGATATAAATGCTTTCTTTCACCGATTATCTGAATGAATCATATATAGAAAATTTTATAAAGGAACTTGCAAATGAAAACATTCAGTCAATTTAGAGAAGGGTTTCTTGATGATCTTGTAGGTGATCTTGAAGGCTTTGTTCAGGATAAACCACAGGCCAAAGTACTGACAAACAAGTTTGCAGAGAAGATCAAGAAAAAGGCATTGTATGTTGGTGAGGTTCATCCTACTAACGCATTTCCTGAATGGATCAGAGGCGAGTCAGCTATCAAAGGTTACATGAAGGACTATGATATAAAGAAGCTTAATCTTCCTGGTATCATCAAATTGTTTGGTTTGCATAATGTTCGCCTTACAGAAAGTATTGTATTGAATATCGATATCGATGAAGTATACAATGTCCGCGAATGGGATCGAAATGTAATCCCGGGTTATGGCACTGGCACGAACACAGAAGATGAATTTGAAGCACTTAGAAAATCCATTGAAGATGATGGTATTCGTGATGCTGGAGTAATCAATATGACTCGTCTAAAAGACGGTGATATTGAAGTATACTTGGGAGAAGGCAATCATCGATTGGCAATTGCTAAGGCCTTGGGTATGAAGTACATGCCAATAACATTTAGATATCGATAGATTCCATTGAAATAAAAACCTGCTTTTGCGGGTTTTTTTATGCTTGCCGGGTTGACATTACCTCAATAGTGTGTTATAATTATTATATTGAATCGAAGGAGTATACTATGAAAGTAAATAAATTTAACTTACAATGGCAGATTACACGGCTTCAGGCACGCGAACTCAAAGACGTTGAGTTGAAGATTGTTCATGTAATTCAGTTCTTACAACATAACAAAAATGTACATAATTATGAGCGCGTAATGAACTGGTGTAAGATGACTGCTTTGGGTTATAAAAAATCTGGTAAGGATGCAAAGTTCGCACCAATGATTGAAACTTTGCTTGAATACAAAAAGTACTATATAAATAATGTCGAAGATACTGTAGAAGAGTGGGAACTTACTTCAACGGAGACTTTGGTGGCATTACAGAAAGATTTGAAGAAACGTACAAATAATTTTATGCATGGCGGTAAAATGCCAAAAGATCAAGAAGAATTTATGGCTAAGCTTGCAGTTGAAATTGGCCATCGTGTATTGACTGATGGCAGAACCCAAGAACTTGTAGAGGCACAATAATGGATGCGAAGCAGAGTGAACTATTAAGAAAGATGTCACGCCATGGTTTGACTGGCATTAATTTCAAGGCACTTTCAAATACATTGCTGAACGATATGAAAGGCTGGAAGATTGCAAAGAAGTCAAAGGAAGTGCCGGTCAATTATTTTAGATGGCCATCAGGTCCCAACTCTATACGGCCAATCACAACGGCATTGGCAAATACAGTTCTGAGTCCACAAGTCTCTGATATGAATTCTGTCGATAGTGGAAAGGCTGAAGGATACGTATTTGTAAGTGTTTTCAAAGGCAAAGAATATCAAGAAGAACTGCCATTACTCATTCAAGCTGTTACTGATCTAAAGCTTAAAGGTTATCATCTCAAATCAATGGATGATAAGACTGATGAAATCCGTGGACGTATAGGCATATGGGTTCAATGGACAGTAGATTCAAAAGTGACTGAAATTACAGCTCCTAATAGCCTAACATTCAATTGGCAGGGTACACAGGATCTTTCATCATTTTATAAGTGGGCTGAGGAAACTGACTTCTTTCGTGAGCTTGCCAAGATTCGCGGCGAAGCAGTTTTCGATCCAAATGCTCGTAAAGAGCGTGTAGCAAAGACAGGCCAGGTATTGGGAAAGTGTGCTATTTGCGATAGAGATCATGTCCTCAAAAATGGTAAGATGGTCAAGCATGGTTATCACAGACCTGGAATTGGATATCTGATAGGTGAATGCTTTGGTGTTGATTATCCGGATATTGGTACCTCCTCTGTTGCTATCAAACATTACATTCCTGAATTGGCTAATTTTGAGAAACGAACACAAAGACAAGTCAAAGAGTTGAAAAAGCAGATGGCCTATAAGGATCCTGCAGATATTACGATTCTTGTACCGAACTCATTATCTGGAAAATTTACACCAAAGAATGAGCGCGGCAATTCAATAAACCCAAATGATGATCATGATGATTGGAAGTATGGCGCGAAGAATATGTTGTATAGATTAGACCATGATTTGAAATCTGTAGCAGCTGATATCGTTTTGTTCAAGGCAAAACTTAAAAATTGGAAACCTAAGGATTTATAATTTATAACACACTTGACTAAAGGAAATTAAAAATGAAATTGAAATATATCGCAGTTTGCTTAGCAATTGCAGTAGGGACAATTGCAATTGTTGATACTTCGGTAGCAGCTGGCATTGTAGATTCAAAGCACAACTTACAAGCAAATTCATTGGCAGCTACCAAGTTTGACGGTACTACTGAGATTTGTGTATTCTGTCATACACCTCACGGCTCAGCTTCTGAAGCTCCATTATGGAACAGAATTATTGGTACGGCATCTAGTCTAACACCATATACATCCACAACAATGGATGGTGAAGCGGTATTAGCTGGTTCCCCATCATTAGCATGTCTGTCGTGTCACGATGGCACACAAGCTATGAATACTGTTATCAACGCAACCTCAAGCGCAACTGACTATGGCTACAATGCAACTGGTTCGCCAATGTCTGGCACGTGGACAGGAGCAGGTATTGGTGGGATTATGGCCGGTGCCGACAATACTGTTCCGAACTTAGGTACAAACCTTAATAACGACCATCCTGTTGCAATCCCGTTTGCTGGCGGCGGATTAGATGACACGCCTTCGGTTTCAGAATTTGGTGATTCAGATTTCCGAGTCCCTGATACTGGTATTATTGGTGGTCAACAAGTTTGGTGGTTGGAATTCGATCCTGTTAATGGCGCTACGGATGATACAAATGACGGGGCACGCACCAAAGTAGATTTGATGTTATACACTAGAAATAGTACGGGATTTGTTGAATGTGGTTCTTGTCATGATCCTCATAACGATCGTGCACAGTTCTTACGAGCGCCTTCAGGCAATGTAGGTTCACAATTATGTTTGGCATGTCACGCCAAGTAATATAAACAGGGCAATTAACAGTTGCCCTTTCTTCATTAGTGTGTTATAATATATTATACGAACAAAATTAAAATAGAGGTAGTTATTATGTTACGCAAAGGCGCATTAATTGATGTATGGTTTGAGAAAGACACACCTGCACGATGCACTATAATGAACAATTTTACGATGGAAATATCAGTACATTTCCTGGATTTCACCTTAGCGGAATTGACTTCTTGGATCGAGGGAGCTCATATTCAAAAAGCATTCCCACGACTAAATGTAGATGAACGTGAACTACTAATTACTGGTATCACACCAAAGCAATGGGATGAATTGTATCCCGAAGATGAGGGTTATTAATATGGAAATCACAATGACATATGCCAAATCAACAAAGAATAAGCATGTATACGAAGCGTCAGGGCAAGCAGTCCCTTCTGTATATATTGAGAAGACAGCGTTTTCAGGAGCCCCACCAACACAGATTACATTGACATTGGATCTCAGTTAATGAATATGTTAGAAATACTAGCAGCAATGAAATTGAATATACGGGAGCTTCCCGGTCCTTCTGATGTGAATGGAAACCGGTCAGCTTATATCATTGGCCTTAGTTATTCTTATCATCTTGATATTCCTATTATGCTTGACCGAACCGTTGATACTCATTATATTGAGAACGAAGACGGCGATGTAATTTTCATCGGTAGTTTGCATGAGTGTGGTTACTTCTTAGAAGAAACACAAGACCAGATAGATGAATGGGCGCACTTTACATATGGTCCTGACGCACAAGCGAAATTATAGATCATATAAATACATGTAATTATATAAAGAAAAAGAGGAATTATCATGTCCGAGAAAAAGATTGCCCCTATACATATTTCGGGTACTGCCACTGACGTATCAGCTGAAGTGCTGCCAGCCAACCCAAGATTGAGATATCTATTAATTCAAAATCGTTCTACAACCCAGCCATTATATATAATGTACGGCGCACCTGCAACAGTTACAGAAGGCATTCTTATCGAAGCCGGTGGCTCTTATGAAAGTGACGCAGAAATTATTAGTTCTGTTAATGTTATTTGTGATTCGACATTTTCAGCCGCTTACGTAGTAATGTACGGTTAATAGGAGAACGATATGCCAATTTATAATATTCCTAGCAGTAGTGGCGGTGCCAGTAACTCCGGTGAAATTATAGCAGCAAGACTAGCGGGTTCTACATTTTCAACCGTTCAGCACATACAAGACGTATTTCACTCGTCTGGAATAACGTCCACTAACCCGGCGTACATTACAGACGCGGGCGGTGGTTTAATAACTATTGGCGCGGGCTCTGGTTTAATAAGAGCAACCAACTCCCCAACTGCTGAGCTGCTTTTTTGTGATTGGCCTGATTCAATTCCTGCTGATGTTGTGCTTGTTGACAATGTTTTGAACTATGTATATGTAACGTATAACGCAGGCAATCCAAAGCTAGTCACATCAACGGTAAAACCTACCGACTATCACACCAACATTTACTATGGCACGGTGTATAGGGTGGGGACTGTTCTGCACATCACCAAAGTGGCGGGGCACCATATAGCAGACCACGCAGGTCTGATGATTTTAAGAGCCAAAGAACTAGCGCCTTTCGCTAGGTATTCTGGATGTATGATAAGCGGAACAGGTACTCTTAAAATCGCGGTAACTGCTGGTACTTTTTGGCATGGTCTGGAAAGGTACACAACACCTGCTTTTGATTCTAACGTAGCTGGGACGTTTACCAGTTACTACAGAAACGGTGTAGGCGGATGGACATCCATACCGGCTCAAACTACTATTAACTCAACTCAATATGATGATGGCACTGGAACTCTGGCAACCTTAGGTAACCAGAGGTATGGAGTACATTGGGTATACCAAGAAACTGACGGTGAAGTAAACGTAGTTATTGGCAAAGGCAGTTATTCTTTAATAGAAGCTCAAGCTGCTGCTATGCCTTCTACCGTTCCACCACAATTTCAGGATCACGCAAGGATCATCGGTAAGATAATTATACAAAAGTCAGCTACCGTATTTACATCAGTATCTAGTGCATTCACGAACGCGTTTAGTAATGGTGCAGCTACAGACCACAATGACTTGATCAACAAAGGTACACTTACGCACACCCAACTAGAAACTTCATTAAATCTTAAAGCACCACTATTATCTCCTGTATTTACGGGAAATGTACGTAGATCTGTTACTGGTAGTATTACGGCGTTTGCTGGCGGCGGCCAGGCTAGTGCAACAGTATTAGCATCCGACATTAACGTAGTTTCTGTTTGCGCTACCGCTGCTGATTCGGTTAAATTAGTTGCTGGTCTTACTGGTATGGAAATCAAGGTAGTTAATAGAGGCGATGCGGCGATGAATTTATTCCCAGCTGTTGGCGGATCTATAAACGAACTAGCTGTAAATACTGCAGTCTCTATTGCGGTCAACGCAACAGCTATATGCCTTTGCCATGCCGCTGGTCAATGGGAAGTTGTAGAAGTATCTAGAGCGTAATTTACAAATAAGGATTGACAATGTTATCATTTAAAGAATATATTGAACCAGAAGAAACAATTGATGAATCGGCGTTCCAGCGCCTTTTCACCGATATTGCAAATCTTCCCAATCGTAAAGAACTTAATACGATATTGTCATATTGGAAAAAGCATGTAGATAAGACCGGTACAAGGGAGTTGGGTGACTTGAGTCGTATAGCACAGACGATGGCACGTAAAATAGGCATGAGCCAAGTCAGGGATGTGGTATCTAAAATGGTAGATGCTGGTTCATTAGATAAAAAATATATGTGGGAATCTGTTGATTAATTTAACATTCCATGGTATAATAAATAAACACTTGAAGAAAGGTACTATAGTATGATAACTGCACTAAAGACATATATTATTGTGATCAGTATAATTTCTCTTTTTTATTCAATGATGATAAGAGAACACGAACGGAAGTTAGAGTATGAATGGTCGGTAATAACTGATACACCAATCACAACCAAAGAATATGTCATTTCGATCCTATCGACTGTCCATGAAGCATTGCTGGCGGGTCTTTTGGCATCTCTATTGTTCTAAGGAGTATTATGTACATTACCGATAATTTCACTTTAAGTGAAATGTGTAAATCAAGTACGGCCGAAAAAGAAAAGATTGATAATACACCAGATACGCAAAG
>Ga0208023_1000239_pt1 | contig 11737 bp, 21 predicted proteins | sample Colrivmet1370A02_FD_187625 | JGI IMG/M metagenome (GOLD analysis project Ga0208023, IMG submission 187625) | Estuarine microbial communities from the Columbia River estuary - metaG 1370A-02 (SPAdes) (version 2) | ecosystem: Environmental > Aquatic > Marine > Intertidal zone > Estuary | place... | reverse complement strand
GTAATTTAAGCTAGGCGCTCCAACAGGTAATGTTACGTTAACTCTTCTTGTAGTTGCTGCATCAAAACCAGCTGTGTAAGCACTGTAAGCTACAGTTGATCCATCTAATTCATAGGTTACTCCAGTTTGATAAACACCACTAGCCACAGCTGAGGTACTTAATATTAGCGGATGGCCTGTATTAGTTGCAGAATCTTGATTTATAACGTATGCAGTTCCAGGTATCAACGTTAAACTTTGTTGTTGTACACCTCCTACATAATATTTATTAGCACCAGAGGCATTAGAAACTGTTATAGTGTAAGTAGCTGCACTTGTAGATGAATCTAAATCTGGCGTGTTTGTAGATGCATTATATCCACCTTTGTAAGTTAAACCACCTACAACAGCGTTGTCTACATAAGCTTTAGTTGCTGCATCTTGAGCAGCGGTAGGATCAGTAACACTAATTATTTTATTACTACCCATGTCCACATCAGCAGTAGCTGTAGCTAATGAACTTATAGGTGTACCTATTACAAAGTCATATATTTGATCACCTGTAGCTAAAGCTGTGCTATTATTTGCAACAGTAGCCGTAACAACAGCTAATTGAACTATAGGACCAGCTCCATTTGTAACAGTAAGCTGATTAGCTGTAGATGTAGTTATTTCTGTAATATCTCCAGAGAATGAAGTCCATATAGTACCATTAAAGTAATATATATTATTATCACCCGAGTTATAGTATATTTGGCCCGATACAGGATTAGAAGGCGCTACGGCCAAAACCTGTATAACAGCATTTTGTAGCTGATTCTTGTTTAAATCAAGATTGTTTAAAAAATTTATTGCCATTTTTTTTTAGTTTAAGTATGCTTTGCCGCTTGTTGCAGATGTAAATACTATTGTTATTTTGTTTGCACTGTTGTAAGTTATAGCTCCGTTTATTATGCTACCTGCTGAGTCAACAGCTGAAACACTAGGAAATCTTCCTAAGTTATGATCAATTACCCATGTACTTGCAGCTACTGCAAAATCTTCTTCATATTCAAAACCTTCTGATCCAAAAGGTGCTAAAGATATTACATTATTGCCTACGGTGCTAGCCGCACCTCTAGGTTCTAAAGCTAATAAGTATGCAGCACCACTACTTAATGGTGTAGATGATTTAACTCTATAAAGACCATACCCAAGATTATCAGATGTACCAATATCTTGTACTTTTACCATTTGATTGACCATCACTGGTATCATTGGTGTTATATCTTCACCATTACGATTATACCTGCTTATTGCTATACCAGTTATTTGTGCCCAGTTGTATATAGTTGGTGCAGATGGATCAACTTGGTATCTATACTCTCCAGTATTAATAACTTCCGTACTGTAAGTACCTGCAAAGTTATATTGAAATAAAGCATTACCTGTTTGTTCAAAATATTGAGCAAGTTCTTCAACCTGGTAATTTTTAGTAGCATTACCGTTTATATCAGTTCCAACAAGTTTATCACCACCCTGTATAGTGGTGTCGTTTGGATATAGTTTTATTCTTGCCATATTGTTTTATTAAGGATAAAATGCTGCAGAGCTAATTGAAGATGGTGAGGCTACATTACAACCACTGTTACCAACAGTTCCACTAAAACTAACAGCTGCCAAACCTTGAGGGTATAATGCTTGAGTTAACATAAAATTTGTATTATAACTACCACTTCCTAAGCTTCCTCCTAAATTATCTGGATTACTCCAATAAGAACCATTAGATGGCTGTGTGCCACTGTTTGTATTTGTCCAGCCTACACCGTTTGGATTTAATCCAGATGTCATGTATGCATTAGGACCATTTATTCTCATTGTACTTATGCCTGTGTTTCCCCCAGCTCCTACAGTGTATCCAATAGTAACTGACCATTGTGCCCCAGGTGCCCATCTAACTTGACCGCCAACAGTTATTGTTTGATAACTTGTATTAGTTACTGTTATTGTTAAACCAATATTATTAGCTATAGTAGGAGGTCCAGCAGCTTGTGTTATAGTGTCTGTATTACTAAGTCCGCTTGCCAAAACTGTGTTTCCTTGAGGTGTTATAACAACTTGAGAGTTTCTTTGTGGATCGCCACAACCTTGATTACTTGCTATCGCTATTTGATATGTCGAAGGGCTACTTGATATAACCTGTGTTCCACTAGGCGCTGTAGCACCCGCACTACCTGTTAAAGAAAATGAAGCACCTACTTCACCAGATACAACATAAGGTGTATTACCTCCAGTATTAGCTATATTAGCATCAGTAAACGCTGCTGCAGTTATTTCCGTGTTATTAGGAAATATTTGATCATTACCAATATATCCTTTTAAAATATCATCGGCTCCCAATTTAATTGAGGATAAAGGATTATTGAATAAATTTATAGGCATCTATGCTGTAATTAAGTATAATGTTTGAGGATCTTTAGTACCTATAGCATCATACTGAGTTTGATCACCTTTCCAAAAATTCAATAAAGATTCTGAATTTGCAGTAGTAGCATCGTAGTACGGTTGACCACCTATTATGTTTGTTAAATTTGCCATTTTTTATTTTTTGTTATATGGTATTTTTTGATTTAACCATTCTTGTCTTTTATCGCAATTGCAATTGCCTCCTGTAATTACATTAACTACTTTAGTTATACCAGTAAAATCTGTTATTGTTTTAACTGTATCACCTAAACCTTTATTTTTTGTAAAATCCATCTTGTGCAGATTTTATAGTTTTTAAAAAATTGTTAATATATTGTGCTCCATTTACATTGAATCCTGGCTCCACTTGAAGTACAGGAACTGTTTCTGGAGCAAATCCAGAATAATCTGAACTATCTATAAAAACAGTTTTTATATTAAGTTCTTCTGATACTTCTACTTGAGCACATTGCTCGCAATTAGTTGTTTTATATAATTTCATTTGATTTAATTTAATTTAATTTATTATAATGTATAATCAATATAGCAACTACCGCCATAACTTCCAGAACTACTAAAATTACCTCGAATTTTATATGGTGTTGCTGAGGTACATCTTACTATATAGTTTGCGTATACTGAGCAGCTATAAGGTGATATTGTAGTAAAACTTTGGTTTAAAGTTCCACCTCCTGATCCAGTCCAAGTTGCTGAAAATGTCCAACAAGCACTATATTGAGGTGAAGGACACCATGAATCTCCAGGCGCTGGCGTATATGGTGTAAATGTTTGCCAAGCTGCCCATGTTAAGGGTCCTACACTTGATACTGTTCCACTGTAACTTCCAGGGGCTGGCATATTAGGCACTGATTTTGATATAACACCCTGGAATGGAGAAGGACTTGCGGAGGGAACTCCGGGTATACTCCACTCTTGAAAACCATAAGCGCCAGCACCACAAGAAGTTCCTGATCCACCTGTTGTATTATTTGATATTGATGCACCTGATATACTTCCAGTAGCTGTACTTCCAAAACTACTCCCTCCACCACCACTAAAGTTAGGTGTTGTTATTGTTAAAGTAGCTGAATTAACCGTAGAAGTTGGTGCTGATATTGTTAAATCATCATAATCAGAAGATACTCCATTTGATGGATATGTTGTTGGCCCTGATACAGTAAAAGTTGCAGTTGTATTACTTACACTACCATATCCACTTACGCTGTAAGTAAAAGGCGATTGTAATCCAGATATAGTTGGAGCATTTTGATAAGCTTGACCAGATGCTGCTGTTATACTCCAAGATACATTTGCTGCTGGAGAAACTGGATCACCAGGAACTCCTGAAAATGTTTTAGGATTAGGGGTAACTCCAGGATAATCACTAAAAGATATTAAAGTTTGATTAACATAAAAAGAATCTGTAGCTTTATAGCCATCCTGAATCTCAGTAGATCCTTTATATAGGTTTCCGCTGGTAACTTCCGTGCTTCCTTTGTATACTGGCATTATATTACGAAATAAAGTGTATTTGCATCTTTAGCACCTAAAGCTGCGTATTCAGCAGCTGTACCTGTCCAAACAAGAGCATTAGGTGTTTGGTTTTGATCATCTACAGAATTACCAACAGTTGCGGTAGTTGCACTAGTCGCACTAGTTGCAGTAACAGAAGCTGTAGAATTATTTATTGGATTACCCGCTGTTGCTCCAGGGTAAAAGTCTTTTACGTTTGGCATAGCTTAAGTTATTAACCAACCAAATGTAGCATTGACATATACAAGGCGTACAGCTTGGTTATTTGTTATTGTTAGTGATTGATTAGTACCTTCTATAAGAGCAGTAGCAATTGTCACTGTTTGTGCTCCTACTTTCTTTATAAGTATTTCACCACCATCAGCCGTTATAGTTGTTGGTAGTGTTACCGTAAAGTCAGGTGCCTGCTTGCAGACATATATCTTGTTAATACCAAGAGTGGTATTAGCTGTTATTTCAAATGCTTGCGCGCCTGATATCCCTAGGAGTCCAGCGCTTGGTAAATCTATTGTTAGTCCCATATTTTTAGTTTATTACCCATCCGTTAGCAGCATCTGTATATAATAGTTCAAAAGACTCTGTTGAAGCGTCAAGAGTTAAGCTAGATGCACGCATTATCTTTTCAGAACCGTTAGTTGCTATAGACCATGTAAATGTAGGTTGTACATATGCACCAGAAGCATCTAAAGAAGACATATTAGTTAACTTTATACTATCGCCTACAGTTCCTGCAGGAAGAGTTAAAGTTCTATCAGCTGTTATATTACTCAGTATGTAATGATTATAATCAGCCGCCGTAGTGTCTACCGTTAAAGCACCTCCAAAGGTGTGTCCTTGTTTTAAAGTCACAACACCATTAGCTGGCGCTGATATTACTAAGTTATCAAAATCAATTGATACAACAGGAACATCAGTGTTACCACCAAAATCATATGTAGCACCATTAGCAGAACCTAAAACACTAAGAGGATTATGAGAAACAGCTTTAGTTGCTGTATCATAATATAAATAGTTACTTTTAGAAGCTTGAGGTATAGCATTAAGCTTTACAGTCTCAGAGTCTATATTAAACGTACTAGTTGAAACATTTAAAGTTCCAAATCCTTGTCTACCAAAAGTAGCTATATAAGTACCTGTGTCGTAAGCAACAACTAAGTATATATTAACTGATGCATCTAGTATTTGACCACCAGCTGCTGGAAAAGCAGTTGTATACGTACTATCAACAAAATATAAGTTTTGTCCCGTAGGTACTGCTGCAAATATAGAAGCAAAATCAGTTTGATTACCTGAAGCTATAGTTATAGATGTTGTACCTGTTGTTATAGCCTCTGCTGTTGTTAAAGATGTTGGTGTTGTTGCCGCTTGAAACAAAGCTCCTGCAGCATTTTGAATACCGTAAAAGAAACGGCCTGTAGTTATATTAGTGGGTGGACCAGCTAAAGTTTCGCTAAGTCCTGGTAAAGCTTCTGCTACCCCTGAGGATAATGCTGGTAAGTTAAACCAGTTGTCATCTACTTTTATAGAAGTAAGATAACCTTTATTGGTTAAACTACCTTGTGGTGCATTACCAGAAACCTGCTGTGAAGCTAAAACATTACCACTAGCGTCTTGAAGTTGAACACCTGTGTTAGATAATACACCTCTAGTGCCATCAGTATTGATAGCAGTAAACGTATTTTGACCCATAATAGTACGACCGTCTCCAGAGGTAGCATTAGTGTCTTTTATTATATCTTGTGTAAACCTAGTACTGTTAGTAATAAGGTTAGTTCCAGTTCCAGTTCCTGAAATAGTAAGATCTGTACCGTCTGTGCTCATAAGCACATTGTTGGTGTCACCACCAAACTTTATACGGCTTTCAGATGTAGGTAATTTAATATCACCATATACTGTAAGATTATGAGGATCAGTTGTAGGTGATACTGTACCCACTGTAATATCACCATCAGGTACTTCTATGTTACGAGTAACTTTTAGTGTACCTATAGCTTGTGTTTCAATTTGAGTGGCACCTGTTAAGAACGTGAACTCAGTAAAGGCAACTTGCCCACCTGTGTAAGTAGGTGTTGTTGTAACATTAAATGCCCAATCTGTGTACTTAGTAGCACCAGAGCCTACATATTGAGTATCATTAGCCGCAGGGCTTGCATTTGAGAAATCAGGTGCATTGAATGAAGTAACTGTACCTGTATGTGCTACACCTCCTATTGTTCCTGACCACGTAGCTGAGTTAGCTGCAAAGTCTGCTAAATCATAATCAACAGCAAAAGAACCATTGTTGTAATCTCTTATAACTAAAAAAACTTGGCCTGAACCAAGTGTGTTTAAGTATATATCTGCTCCTGTATTAACCGTAGCACTTTTCAATACAACATTAGTAAGAGTATTGCCCGCTAAGGTTCTTACTAAAGCTCTTTCATAAGCAGTACCTTCTCTATTTACAGTTAAAGCAAATCCAAGAGGGATTATGTCTGTAATATTAGTAGCGGTAGATCCGTTTATGTAAGTTTTTAAGCTGTCTATTGTATAATTACGGGTAGCTAGTGCTGAGGTTGATGCAGAATCAGTACCAAGTAACTTATCGTTACCTTCTATAACAGAGTCTATTGTATATGTACTGATTTTAGCCATCTTATCCTTTTAATTTAGTTCCACCGCTGCCCATTTTAACTTTCTGAGTAATAGGCATTGATTGATTTGGGTTTGTAATCGGAGCTTGCTCTACTTTTAGAGGCTTCGTGAATACATTTTCTGGTGTAATTTTTAATCCTTTTTTCATTTTGTTTTTTATTACGCGTCTGTTATTAAAGCTTGAACTACTCCATTAGCTGTTCCTGAGGTTGCCCAAGATTTAACCTCTTGTGCTAATATACCTTCATTCCAAACAACTAATTTTAAACCATCAATTGTTATTGTTCCTTTAGTGTTAGATGGATAAACTGGTACATCATATACTAAATTAGCAGCATCAGTATCATAGTAATCATAAGTTATTGTTGTTACTTTGTTATTACCCGTATAAGCTGTTGTAAATGTTATAGTTTTAGCACTTATTGTAAAGTCTATACCTTCTATAAGAGTAGCAGCTGATGTATCAGAAGATTCAACAGTCATAGTTGCACCTCTTCCAGCTATAGGCGTTGGATCACCTCCAGGAATAGTAGCAGTTGTTTGAGATCCATCAGCTATTGTAAGCGATAAATTTTCTTGAGTATCCATATACGCGCCTGCACACATCTTAGTTCTCAATACTACAGCTTTTATAGTGTCTGTATTACCTATTGCAAATGTGTTTATAGGTGCACCTGTTTGTGTGTCGACTGTAGTAGTCATTGTTACTTTTGCCATTTTTATTTTTTTTGTTTGTTAAATTCTTTTATAGCTTGGCTGTATACTTTATCTATATACGTTTCACGTTTCATTATTTTATTTCTCCGTGCTGAATAAGGCAAGTCTTCTTCGCCAATTAAAATACGATATATTTTTGTTATAAGTAATTTACCTTTTTGGCTTACTTTATATTTGTTATGATCACCTCTTATACCTCTGCCTACATGCATCTTATTTATCCAACCGTTTTTTTGTAGTCGGTAAAACCTGTCTTTGTCCCACGTATAAAACAATGTACCTATTTTAAAATCATCTATAGTAAAATAAACTATAGGGTCTAAATAAAATAATAGCTCCAGATCAGCAACGCTTAAATCATTATTCTTTGTTGCCCATCTGGATACTAATCTATAATACTTTAGGAAATCAACCTTTAATTCCCCACGTTGTGCGAAATCAGATCTTTCCATTATAATATTGCTACAACATCTCTTAATGAGACAACTTTGTATATTTTATTATTAAACTCCGCAGGAAAGCCTGCTACACGATCATAGAGTATGCTCTGACCAATTTTAAGAAGCTCTGGGCCAGAAGAGATAATAATACCTTTCCTGTACCTAATGTCCTCCATAAGCTTCTCTGTGAGTTCTAAGCCGCCATCAGTCTTTTTGATGTTTTCATGAATCTCTTCAATTACTATGTAATTACCAATTGCTTCCATTATTCTCTTACGTTTGAAATTACACAATCAGTTGATAAAATAGTAGTTGCTACAGATATAGCATTATTAAGCGCACTCTTGGTTACAAGAAGCGGATCAATAATACCTGTATTTATCATTTCTTTTTTACTACCACAAGTTACATCAATACCTTCACCCCATTTATCTAATAAATGATCTGAGGGTGTTAAACCTGCATTTGTTAATATTTTTGTATATGGTGCTGCTAATGCTTCTTTTAATACATTTAGCCCGGCGAGTTCGCCTTGATTAAGCTCATGCTTCCAGTCCATAGTTGCTGCATATGCTAATGCAGATCCTCCGCCTGGTAGTATGCCTTCTTTTCTTGCAGCCTTAACCGCATGAATAGCATCATCTACTCTGTCTTGCTTTTCTTTTAATTCTACTTCTGTGTCAGCGCCTACATATATAATAGACACACCTCCACATAATAAAGCTAAACGATCATTTAAATGCTTAGTAAGCACGTGGTGATCTTCTTTAGCAAGAGCAGTTTTTAAATATTCGATACGCTCTGTTACTTCTGTTGATTTTTCTGAAATAACAAGTACTGTACCTTCTTTATCTGAGATAGCTTTATCAGCTTCTCCTAACATGTCGGGGGTTATCGAATCAATCGAGTCCCCGAGGCTTTCGTCAAAAACTTTAGCCCCGACAAGCAATGCTAGATCTTCAAGTATGTCCTTACGCTTAAGTCCGAAGCTGGGTGGATCTATTACATTGACCTTAATATTACCCTTAACCATGTTCATCGCTAGTGCCGTTAGCGGCTGCGACTCTAGGGGAGCAATAAGTAGTATGCTACGATTTGACTTAATAGCATACTCTAAGATGTCCTGAATTTTTCTTACATTAGGTATATCCGATGCGCTTATAAATACAAGCGGTTTGTCTAGCTCTGTTACTTCTTTTTCTTTATTAGTAAAAAAATGTGGTGATTTATATGTAGAACTTAATTTAGTTCCTTCTACAACATCTACATATGTATCACTATTAGCAGAGGTTTCCATGGTTACAATACCATTTTCACCAGCTTGCCTGAAAGCATCAGCTATAAGTTTACCTAACTCTTTGTCATTATTAGCAGAAATAATAGAAACATCATCTAACTTTTTATCGTCAACTTCTGTTGCTTTCTTTTCTAACAATTCTATTATGTGAGTTTTAAACTTACCTATACCTTGTTTAATGTCTCTAAAAGAATGTGTGTCTCCTTTTAGTTTATGATAACAGTCAATAATGGCCTGAGTTAGCACTATAGAGGTGGTGGTACCATCCCCTGCCATATTGGCTGTTTGTTGTGCTGCTTGCTTCATCATAGAAACACCTAGGTTCTCAACCGAGTCTCCAAGCATTATAGAGTTAGCAACTGTCACACCGTCTTTAGTAACGTGTGGGTTGCCGAAATCATCTTCTATAACTACAGTTCTACCGCTAGCTCCTAATGTAGAGCTAACAGCGTCAGCTATTTTATTTATACCTATTGTTAATTTGCCTTTAGCTTTATCATTAAAGTGTAATGCCTTAAGTAGCTTAGGTCCTCCAAATTGTGCCATTTAATTTAATTTAATTTAATTTTATAATTTTAGCATCTCCATCTGCGTCTTGCAGCTCGACCTCTTTTACCGGTCCAGCCTCTTGATCTTGCACAGAATGACTTACGCCTTTTAGCAGCTTTACTACCTCGTTTTACCTTACCAGTAACTGCTGTTTTTAATTTACTACCTGGGTTTTTAGATCTGTATTTTTTTACACCAGCTGATGTCATACCAGCCCCTTCTTTTACAGTTCTAAAGTTACGCCCTTTGCCTTTAGTAGTTTTTCTAGGTTCATTACTTTTTCTACGTAAAGTAGGTGAGTGATCATTATTAGATACATCAATGTGTTGTATCGGTGGTGTTTGTTCTACAGTATAAAGTGATTGACCTGAACTAGCCTGCTTAAAAGGATTAGCCTTTTGAACATACGACATTATTTAGGCTTTATTTGACCTGCTTTTGGATGATTCGCTGGATAATACTCTCTATCATCTTTTTTAGATGTATTAGTTTTATACTTAACTTTAACGCCTTTAACTTTTTGAGATTTAGTAAGATCTGAGCTATTATTTTGATCAGTAACCGTTGTTGTTGTTGATGTTTTTCGTGAATCATTATCACTGGTAAACTTATCTCCTACTTCTGGCGTTTTTCCACCTCTTGTAACGCCGCTCATATATCCTTCTTCTTCTTTAGTTTCAATATAAGTATTGTCTGTTTGATATGCCATTGTTCCTCCGTCATTCTTATTCATGCCACTACCGTAGTTGCCATTAAAGCCACCAGGTGTACCTGCGCCTCCGTCAACTCCACCTGTAATGTTATCCTGAAGAGTCCCCATATAAGTAGCCATGCTTCTGCATTTTGCCATAACTTCTGATGAAGTTTTTCCAAATCCAGTAGTTCCAGATCCGTCTTTTCCAATGTTTAGTTTAAATCCCATAGTTTTTTTATAATGTCAGAGAGATATAGCTGTCGTCGTAGTTTTATGTTTGTCGCCGAATGCGAGCTTAACCACTAAGCTTTGAATCTTTGCCCTGACTGATTAATTATTTATTGTGTGTCCAGTGTTTAGATAAGAAAGAAGCATCATGCTTGATGTCCCCTGCTAGTTTAGAAATATGTTTCTCGTCTGCAGTTTGGTTTCTATCTTTGTATCTTCCACCAGATCTCTGGTCATCTAATACATCTCTTTTTAAGTAGTCAATATGTGCTTTGTCATCACGTATAGCTGCTCCTGCGTTTGCTTTAGTTATTTTTGTTTTCATTATTCTTCGTTGTTTTTACAGTTACATTCGTCTTTTCCGCATTCACAATTAGATAGATCGTCTAGCGGTGTTAAATTCTTTATAATGTTTTGCTGTATCTGTATGATCATAGACTCCAACTGATCGTTGCGTACTTCCATCATATCCATACTAGCTTGTAAGCTCTCGTTTTTATTACGTAAGCTTTCTAATTCTTCAGGGTTCTTGCCGATGATTGTATATATTACAACTGATAGAGAACCTACCATCATACCTACGACAGACACAAAGACATCTTTGTTAACTGGAGGTATCTCGTTATACGACAAGAATAATAAAAGGAATACTATAAGTATAAATATCCCCGCGGCACCTACGTAGTGCCTTAAATCTTTTGCTGATCTTGATGACATTTTTATATTGTTTTTAAATTTTCTTATTGATTCAGTCATTAGATTATATTAAATTACCTTTTCTTCACGCAGTTGTTAACCATTTTAGTTTTACCGCTTCTAGTCTTTTTACCACTAGGTGATTTCTTTTTACCCTTAGCAACATACCCTTTCCAGCATGATGCAGCTTTCTTTTTTCTAGCCATTACTTCTTACATTTATAACCTCTCTTAAGACCAGGTGATGGTTTTCTTTTACCGCCTTTAGTTTTATTACCTTTCTTTCTTGCGATAGCATCAACTATTACTTTAGGTAAATTTTTTCTTTGTTTAGCTGTTTGTTTTGCTGGTGATGCCATTACTTCTTTTTAGGTTTGTGATTATACTTTTTTGCTTTTAATGCTAGATGCTGTTTCATAGTCTTAGCCATTACAACCTGGCCTTTTGGCCCATACATCTTGTGTGCTTTAAATTTCTTTGCCATTATATTTTAGTAACATGTTTATTAGTAAAAGGTATACTTGAT
>Ga0208023_1000237_pt1 | contig 11762 bp, 7 predicted proteins | sample Colrivmet1370A02_FD_187625 | JGI IMG/M metagenome (GOLD analysis project Ga0208023, IMG submission 187625) | Estuarine microbial communities from the Columbia River estuary - metaG 1370A-02 (SPAdes) (version 2) | ecosystem: Environmental > Aquatic > Marine > Intertidal zone > Estuary | place... | reverse complement strand
TTTATTGTATTAATTTATGGTTTGCTAAGTCTTCCTTTTCATTTTATTGACTCTTTAAATCCTGAAATTTTAAACACACTAGCTACAAATGTAACCTTGAATTTGATCTTTTTTGGAGTGTTTGTATTTTTCGCATTTTCTTTTTTTGGATTTTATGAATTAACACTTCCCACAAAATGGGGAAACAAAACAGATCAGGGAACTTCTTTTAAGGGTGGTATTGGTATTTTTTTCATGGCACTTACCTTAGCAATTGTTTCTTTTTCCTGTACAGGACCAATTTTAGGAACCTTGTTAGCGGGTTCATTAACTGCAGATGGAGGAGCTATACAGCTTAGTGCGGGAATGTTAGGCTTTGGTGTTGCTTTAGGCTTTCCTTTTGGGCTTTTTGCATTATTTCCCAATGCATTAAATGCATTACCAAAATCTGGAGGATGGTTGACTACTTTTAAGGTTTTTTTAGGTTTTCTAGAATTAGCACTTGCATTAAAATTCCTTTCAAACGCTGATCTAGTTGCTCATTGGGATTTGTTGAAACGCGAAGTTTTTATTGCAATTTGGGCCTTAATTTCTTTGCTATTAACCCTTTATCTTTTTGGTGTTATTAGTTTTAAGCATGAAGTTAAACAAAAACTGGGTTTTCTTAGGATAATAGTTGCAACTATCAGTTTTCTTTTTACATCTTTTCTAGTTTATGGATTATTTTCAGATGAAAATGAATTCAAAATTTTAAGTGGTTTTCCACCTCCTGAATTTTACAGTATTTCTTCAAAAGAGTCAGACTGCCCTTTAGGTTTAGAATGTTATAAAAATTATTCAACTGGTATTGCAATGGCCAAAGTAACAAACAAACCTGTTTTATTAGATTTTACTGGCTGGGCGTGTGTTAATTGCCGGAAAATGGAAGAAAATGTATGGTCAGATTCTGAGATATTTTCTTTGTTAAATGAAAATTATATAATTATTTCTCTTTATGTAGATGATGGTAAAAAACTTTTTAAAGATGCGCAATTCAATTATCAATATCCAGATGGTCGTATTAAGATAATTAATACAATAGGAAAGAAGTGGGCCACATTTCAGGCAATAAATTTTAAAACGGCTTCTCAACCTTATTATGTTCAGATGATGTCAGATGGTAAAATACTGAATAGTGCTATTCAGTATACTGATATCCCAACTTTTAAAGCTTGGTTAAAAAAGGGATTGAAGAATAGTAAGAAGGAACATCCCAAAGCTAAATACCTTACTTTTTAGCATTTAAAAACTATCTTTCAAAGTAAACTTCTTTAAAAGGGATACGGAAACGTTCTCCATAAATTCCCTCAGGCATTCTAATTCCACAACCAATGACCATACTAATTTCCGCAGTCTTGGGTAGGTTTAGTATATTTTTTAATTTCTTCGAATCAAAACCCTCCATTGGACATGTATCATATCCTTGGGCCGCCATGCTCATCATGAAATTTTGTGAGGCCAAAGCAACGCTTTTATGTCCAACAACCCTGAGATCTGAGGCGTTAACTTCCCTGTAAGAAGTTTTGTTTTTTCTGAAGAATGTTGTTCCCAATTTATTTAAAAATCCTTGTATCTTACTTCCACCACGATAAAGCTTGGGAATTATGTTTTGATAATAACTTAAGGCTCTTTCTTGGGTTTTTGGATCAACGATATTGTTTTTACTAAACCCTTTTTTAATGAATTCAATGTTAGCCTCAACGCGTTCAGGCCATAAATCTCTGCGAACAACAGGGATTACAAGTTGAAGTGCTGTTTTTGCAGCTGGTTGGTTAAAACAGGTAGCTGCAATTGCTTTTTTCTGATCTTCAGACGTAATATGATAGAATTCCCAAAGTTGTAAGTTGCTACTGGTGGGTGCTAATGTAGCATGTTTTATACATTGTCTTACTGCTTTTGAGTCAATAGGCTGCTTTGCATCATAAACCCTCACAGACCTTCTATGAGCGATTGCCTCAGAAAATGTTTTTTCTTTCATACTTATAATTTTTTCAATAGAAATTTTAGGAATTTTAATGATTTAGGATAAGGGGCGTAGCGTTGAGGTAAATCAAACCAAAAGGGGCGTCTAACAAGTGGTTTTGCATGTGTAAAAATATCAAAGCTATATTTCCCATGATATGATCCATTTCCACTTGTTCCAATACCTCCAAAAGGTAAGTTTGTATTCGAGAAATGAATTACAGTATCATTAACAACTCCCCCTCCAAAAGAATACTTTTTAATTAAATTATTTATAAATTTTTTAGATGAACTAAAAATATAAAAGGCTAAAGGATTTTTAAGTTTACTTAAAACAAGATCAAGGCCTTCTTCTGTTTGATAGGATAATACAGGAAGGATTGGGCCAAAAATCTCATCTTCAATTAGACGGCTATCCATAGCAGGTTCGTTTACAAGTGTGGGTTCAAAATAAAGACTTTCTCTATCCATGTTCCCGCCAAATAAAATATTTTCGTTTTGTAAATCTTTTTTTAATTTGTCAAAATGTTTTTTATGAATTAAACGTCCGTAATCATCAGATTTTTTTGCATCAGGACCAAAGGCTTTTTCTATTTCTTGAATCAACGCCTTAATTAAATCATCTTTGTGATCTTTTTTAACTAATATATAATCTGGAGCAATACATGTTTGTCCACAATTAAGAAATTTACCCCAAATAATTCTCCGTGCTGTTTTTTGAACAGGCGTAGTTCCATCAACTACACATGGACTCTTACCACCTAATTCTAGTGTTGTTGGAGTTAAAAATTTTGCAGCAGCTTTTGCTACAATTCTACCCACATGGGTGCTTCCAGTGTAAAATATATAATCCCACTGATATTTTAATAACGCTTCACCTACGGTAACATCCCCTTGAATTACTTTTACCCAATTTTCAGGAAAAACCTCCATTAATATTTCTTCTATAACCTGAGCCGTGTGGGGTGCGGATTCTGAGGGTTTTAAAACTGCTGTATTCCCCGCAGCAATTGCTCCAATAAATGGAATCATAGCTAGTTGGAAAGGGTAATTCCATGGAGAAATTAGTAAGACAGTTCCGTAGGGTTCTGAAATAATAAAATCTTGTGAAGGAAAACTTAAAAGACTTCCGGAAACTCGTTTTGGAGCCGCCCATTCTTTAATGTTTTTTATTAACAGGGATAATTCTTTTTGAACCATCAAAACCTCACTAGTATAAGATTCAAAAGCAGGTTTTTTTAAATCTAAAAACAATGCATCCATGATGCTTGCTTCTTTTTTGTCAAGTAATTTCTTTAATTTCTTGAGGTACTGAATTCTTTTTTCTACACCATCTGTTTTATGTTGTTTAAAAAAAACATGATGGTCCTTTTGAACTTTTAAAATAAATGAACGCTCACTATTTTTCAATTTTTTTTATGTAAAGTTACTAAAAAACAAAGCTCCATTTTTTAAGTAATTGAATGTCTTAAAATATAACAACAAAGTAGTTGATTATCAGTATTTTAATTGGTATTTATTAAGGTTGGGTATAGGAGTGTAATTTTAGGCATACTTATTGAATTCTAAACATATATTATATTCGTAAATATTTTTAATTAATGGCTTTAAATAAATACAGTAAATTAGTCACTCAAGATTCGACTCAACCTGCAGCACAAGCTATGCTTCATGCTATTGGATTGACAGATGATGATTTTAAAAAACCACTTGTGGGTATTGCTTCCACTGGTTATGAAGGAAATCCTTGTAACATGCATTTAAATGATCTTTCACAAGATATTAAAGTTGGGATTAATTCGCAATCAATTGTCGGTTTAGTCTTTAACACCATTGGGGTAAGTGATGGTATTTCTATGGGAACTCCTGGAATGCGATTTTCACTTCCTTCGAGAGATATAATTGCAGATTCTATTGAGACAGTAGTCCAAGCAATGTCTTATGATGGTTTAGTTACCGTTGTTGGTTGTGACAAGAACATGCCAGGCGCACTAATGGCAATGCTTCGATTAAACCGACCTTCTATCCTTGTTTATGGAGGCACTATTGCAGCTGGTTGTCATAATGACAAAGAGTTAGATGTTGTTTCAGCTTTTGAAGCTTGGGGAGAAAAAGTTGCAGGAAAAATTGACGAGAAAGAATATAAAAACGTTATTAAAAATGCATGTCCAGGCGCAGGGGCCTGTGGAGGGATGTATACAGCAAACACTATGGCTTCTGCTATAGAGGCTTGCGGAATGGCACTTCCATATAACGCTTCTAATCCTGCAGTAAGTAAAGATAAAAAAGAAGAATGTTTAGTGCTTGGTACTCACATTAAAAACTTATTAGAACTTGACCTTAAGCCACTGGATATTGTTACAAAAAAAGCATTAGAAAATGCATTGCGTTTAATTGCTGTTTTAGGTGGATCAACAAATGCAGTACTTCATTTTTTAGCAATTGCTAAAGCAGCTCAAATTAATTTAACCATTGACGATTTCCAACGTATTAGTGATACTACACCTTTCTTAGCGGATTTAAAGCCAAGTGGAAAATATTTAATGAAAGATTTACACGCTGTAGGAGGAGTTCCTGCAGTAATGAAGTATATGCTGGAACAAGGAATGTTACATGGTGACTGTATGACAGTAACCGGTAAAACTTTAGCTGAAAATTTAGCTTTTGTCCCCGGTTTGTTAGAAAATCAAAAAGTAATAAGAACTGTAGACCAACCAATAAAGCAAACAGGTCATATTCGAATTTTAAAAGGAAATCTTGCTACGGGTGGTTCTGTTGCTAAAATAACAGGTAAAGAAGGAATTCTTTTTAAAGGACCTGCACGTGTTTTTGACGGAGAATATGCTGCAAATGATGGTATTAGAGATGGAAAAGTAAAATCTGGTGATGTAGTTGTTATTCGTTACGAAGGTCCAAAAGGAGGTCCTGGAATGCCCGAGATGTTAAAGCCAACTGCTGCTATTATGGGTGCAGGTTTAGGCAAGAATGTTGCCTTAATTACTGATGGTCGTTTCTCTGGAGGAACTCATGGTTTTGTTGTTGGTCACATTGTCCCTGAAGCTCAAGAAGGAGGTGCGATTGGTCTATTGCAGAATGGTGATATAATTACTATTGATGCAGAGAAAAATATTTTAAGTGTTAGTTTAAGCGATACTGAACTTTTTAAGCGAAAAGAAGCTTGGGTAAAACCACCCTATAAATTTAAACAAGGGGTGTTATTTAAATATATCAAAAGTGTAAAAACAGCCTCTGAAGGATGTGTTACTGACTCTGAATAGTTATGAAAAACCACAAAAATAAAAAGAACCAAAAGTCTCCAAATGATTCTATTACTATTTCTGGGGCAGAAGCAGTTGTTCGTTGTTTGTTAGCAGAAGATGCTAATTTAGTTTACGGATATCCTGGAGGGGCAATCATGCCTATTTATGATGAATTATATAAGTATAAAGACCAATTACACCATGTGCTTACGCGTCACGAACAAGGAGCAACTCATGCTGCACAAGGTTTTGCCCGTACTTCAGGTAAAGTAGGGGTCGCTCTTGCTACTTCTGGTCCTGGCGCAACTAATTTAGTAACAGGAATAGCAGATGCACAAATTGATTCAACTCCTATGGTTTGTATAACTGGTCAGGTAGCTTCTCATTTACTAGGATCAGATGCTTTTCAAGAAACAGATATTATTGGAATTTCTACACCAGTTACAAAATGGAATTATCAAATCACTAAGGCAAGTGAGATTCCTGAAATCATGGCTAAAGCATTCTATATAGCACGTTCTGGAAGACCAGGACCTGTTTTAATTGACATAACAAAAGATGCTCAATTTGAAATGTTTGATTTCAATTATGTCAAATGTAGAGGGATTCGTAGTTATTGGCCCAATCCACCATTAAATACTAATCATTTAGAGGAGGCTCTAAAGCTCATCAATGAAGCTAAAAAGCCATTTATTGTTTGGGGACAGGGTGTGATTTTGGGTCAAGCAGAACAAGAGTTTAAAGCGTTTGTTGAAAAATCTGGTATCCCAGCAGCTTGGACCATTTTAGGACTTTCAGCCCTTCCTACCGATCACCCTTTAAATCGAGGTATGGTTGGAATGCACGGAAACTATGCTCCTAATTTATTAACTAACGAATGTGATTTATTAATTGCTATAGGAATGCGTTTTGATGATCGTGTTACAGGTGATTTAAATACATATGCAAAACAAGCAAAAGTCCTTCACTTAGAAGTAAATAAAAATGTAAAGGCTGATGTAGCATTAATAACCAATTGTAAAATCAGTTTAAAAGCACTAACGAAAAGAATTTCTAAAAACACCTTCTCGAAATGGTTAAAACGTTTTGATGCATTAGATGTTATTGAAAATGAAAAGGTGATTAAAGGAGACTTATTTCCTATAAAACAAGGGATTACAATGGGTGAGAGTATTGCGATGATTAATAAATATACTAAAGGAGATGCTGTTATTGTAACCGACGTAGGGCAACATCAAATGGTAGCTTGTCGCTATGCAAAATTTAATCAATCAAAAAGTAATGTAACCTCAGGAGGATTAGGAACTATGGGCTTCGCGCTTCCAGCGGCCATTGGTGCTAAAATGGGTGCTCCTGCTAGAGAAGTAGTTGCAGTGATCGGGGATGGAGGTTATCAAATGACCATTCAAGAATTAGGAACTATTTTTCAACAACAAGTTGCGGTAAAAATAGTGATTTTGAATAATGATTTCCTTGGGATGGTTCGTCAGTGGCAGCAATTATTTTTTGACAAACGATATGCTTCGACAGAAATGACAAATCCAGATTTTGTGACTATAGCAAAAGGATATCATATAGAAGCAGAACGTGTTGAAAAACGTGAAGATTTAGACCAAGCAGTTGGAAGGATGATTGCCTCCGAAAAGCCTTTTTTTTTAGAAATATGCGTTGAAAAAGAAAATAATGTTTTCCCAATGATACCATCTGGAGCAAGTGTATCAGATATTAGATTAGAATAACCATGGAGAAAAAAACCTATACAATATCAGTGTATTCTGAAAATAATGTGGGCTTGCTTAATCGCATTTCTGCAATTTTTTTAAAGCGTCATATAAACTTGGAAAGTTTTTCAACGTCAGAATCTGAAATACCTAATGTTTTTCGGTTTGTAATTGTTATCAACATTACACCCGATAAAGTTCATAAAATTGTTCAGCAAATTGAAAAACAAATAGATGTTATTAAAGCATATTATCATACTGATGAGGAAACTATTTTTCAAGAAAATGCGCTATACAAAGTTAAATCTAGTTTTCTTTTTGAAGAACGTCAAATTCAAAACATCATTAAAGCAAGTCACGCAACAATAGTTACTGTATCACCTGAATTTTTTGTTATTGAAAAAACAGGATTTAGAGAAGAAACAGAACAGTTACGAAAAGATTTATCGCCTTTTGGTTTGTTACAGTTTGTTCGTTCAGGACGAATTTCAGTAACTAAAGCAAAAATGGGGATCTCAGAAATATTAAATACCTTTAAAAATAATAATTAATAAAAATTATGTCAAATTACTTCAATCAATTATCATTACGTAATCAACTTCATCAATTAGGACAATGCCGTTTTATGGATGCCTCAGAATTTGAAGATGGAATCAAGGTTTTAGCAGGAAAAAAAATTGTAATCGTTGGCTGTGGAGCTCAAGGCTTAAATCAAGGATTAAACATGCGTGATTCAGGTTTGGATATTTCTTATGCACTTCGTGAGGGAGCTATAAAAGAAAAAAGGGTTTCGTATCAAAATGCTGTTTCTAGTAATTTTCATGTAGGAACCTATGATGTATTAATTCCTGCTGCAGACGTTGTAATTAATTTAACACCTGACAAAAACCATACTACTGTTGTGAAAGCTGTAATGCCTTTAATGAAAAAAGGAGCAACACTATCTTATTCTCATGGATTTAATATAGTTGAAGAAGGAACGAAAATTAGAGAAGATCTTACTGTAATTATGGTAGCTCCTAAATGTCCCGGTTCAGAGGTTAGAGAAGAATATAAACGTGGTTTTGGAGTACCAACACTTATAGCAGTTCATCCTGAAAATGATCCACAAGAAAATGGACTTGCACAAGCAAAAGCTTATGCTTTTGCAACCGGAGGTCATCGTGCAGGAGTTTTAGAATCATCTTTTGTAGCCGAAGTTAAATCTGATCTAATGGGTGAACAAACAATCCTCTGTGGTGTTCTTCAAACTGGATCAATTTTAAGTTTTGATAAGATGGTTGAAGAAGGGATAGAGGCAAGTTATGCTGCCAAACTTATTCAATATGGGTGGGAAACTATCACAGAAGCTTTAAAGCACGGTGGTATAACAAATATGATGGATCGTTTGTCAAATCCTGCTAAAATTAAAGCGTTTGAATTATCAGAACAACTTAAGGAAATTTTGACTCCATTATTTCAAAAGCATATGGATGATATTATGTCTGGACACTTTTCAAAAACAATGATGGAAGACTGGGCGAATGATGACAAAAATCTTTTGTCATGGAGAGCTGCAACGGAAGAAACAGCTTTTGAAAAAACAGTTATTACTGACCAAGAAATTACCGACCAAGAATTTTTTGACCACGGAATTTTAATGATTGCGTTTGTTCGTGCTGGAGTAGAATTAGCCTTTGACACTATGGTTGCTGCTGGTATCAAAGAAGAGTCTGCTTATTACGAATCTTTGCATGAAACTCCATTAATAGCCAATACAATTGCACGTAAAAAATTATTTGAAATGAACCGGATTATTTCTGATACAGCAGAATATGGTTGTTATCTTTTTGACCATGCAGCAAAACCGATGCTTACTGAATTTATGAAAGGTATTAAGAAATCAGTTATTGGAGCTGGTATATCAACAACAGACCTTGGTGTTGATAATAAACAATTAATTGACATCAATGAAATTATTCGTTACCATCCAGTGGAGATGATTGGATATGAACTTCGAGCATCCATGGTTGCGATGAAGAAAATTGTTTAATGGAAAGAGTAATGCCTTCTTTAGAGGGAGTGTATAATGCTGCACAAACAATAAATAAGGTTTGTAAAAAAACTCCTTTAGAGTTGAACGAGCGTCTATCAGAATTAGTGTCTGCTTCAGTGCTTTTAAAGCGCGAAGATTTACAACAAATTCGTTCTTTTAAAATTAGAGGTGCCTTTAATAAAATTGCTTCACTTACAAGTGATGAATGTGAAAAAGGTATTGTATGTGCTAGTGCCGGAAACCACGCGCAAGGATTTGCTCTAGCCTGTAAACAGCTAAAAATATTTGGGGTAATATACATGCCTGCAACAACTCCTCAGCAAAAAATTGCACAGGTAGCTATGTTTGGTGGTTCTTTTGTAAGAATTGAATTAACAGGAGATACATATGATGCCTGTCAAAAAGTAGCAATTAAAATTGCGCATGAGAATAATAAAGTTTTAATTCATTCTTTTGACGATTTAAAGGTAATAGAAGGACAAGCTACAATTGCCTTAGAAATGTTAGCGCAAAATAAAGGTACATTTGATTATATAATTGTACCTATTGGTGGTGGGGGATTAATTTCGGGAATTATCACTGTTTTTAAAAAATTGTCACCCTCTACTAAAATTATAGGAGTTGAGCCTGAAGGCGCTTCTTCAATGAAATTTGCTTTGGATAGAGGTGAGTGTGTTGCACTCAAAGAAATGGATCCTTTTGTTGATGGAGCAGCCGTAAAAAAGGTAGGTGATCTACCTTATGCTATTTGTAAGGATAGCTTAGATAAAATCATAACGGTTCCCGAGGGCAAAATTTGTCAGAGTATTTTGGATTTATATAATATAGAAGGAATTGTAGCAGAACCAGCCGGTGCATTAGCAATATCAGCTCTTGATTTTTTAGGAGAAGAGGTAAGAGGTGCATCAATTGGAGTTCTATTGTGTGGTGGAAATAATGATATTTTAAGAATGCCAGAAATTAAAGAACGAGCACTTTTATATGCAAATTTGAAACACTATTTTTTAGTTCAATTTCCTCAACGTGCTGGTTCATTAAAACAGTTTGTTTCTGAAATTTTAGGGCCAAATGATGATATTACATATTTTGAATTTTCAAAAAAGAGTTTTCGTCCCAATACAACAGCTCTAGTGGGAATTGAAGTGTTAAAGGTTACAGATTATCAGCGTTTGGTTGATAGTATGAAAAGTCATAACTTCAAATTTGATTATTTGAATAATAAACAAAGCTTATTTGAGTTTTTAATCTAAAATAAAATAAAAAATGAAAGTAATCATAAATGAAATTCCTAAAGAATTTCAAATTAAACCTTATGCTTGTGATCAATATCTAGTAAATGGTCATTTAAAAACATGGAAAGGCGCAACTTCAAATGTTTACTCAACTATTAAGACTAGAGATTCCTCAGGCGAGCTAGTTCCGACATTATTAGGGTCTATTCCTGACATGGAAACACCACCAGCCTTAGAGGCCCTAGAGGCTGCGGAAATGGCATTTCAAAGGGGTCAAGGCTTATGGCCTACAATGAAGGTAGGAGATCGTTTAAAGCATATGGAAACTTTTGTTGAAAAAATGAAAGAACACCGTGAGGAAGTTGTAAAACTTTTAATGTGGGAAATATGTAAAAACAAATCAGACTCTTATAAAGAGTTTGACAGAACAGTAGACTACATTGTTGATACTATTGAAGCTTATAAAAATCTAGATCGTAAAGGTGCTAAATTTGATAAACAAGGAGACGTGTATGCTCATATAAGAAGAGGTCCCCTGGGCGTTGTTTTGTGTTTAGGTCCCTATAACTATCCTTTAAATGAAACTTTTTGTTTGCTTATTCCTGCTATTATAATGGGAAATACTGCTATTTTCAAACCAGCAAAGCATGGGGTACTTCTTATTGCTCCCTTACTTAAGGCTTTTCAAGAAAGTTTTCCTCCAGGGGTAGTGAATATTTTATTTGGGAGAGGTCGTAAAATTGCATCTCCTATAATGGAAACTGGTAAAATTGATGTCTTAGCTCTTATTGGTCATAGTTCGTCAGCTGTTTCTTTACAAGATCTACATCCAAACAAAAATCGACTTCGTTTGGTATTAGGTCTTGAGGCTAAAAATCCAGGAATTATTCTTCCAGATGCTGATTTAGACCATACTATAAAAGAATGTATTTCGGGAACATTGTCCTATAATGGACAACGTTGTACCGCTTTAAAAGTTCTATATGTTCACGAATCCATTGTAGATGAATTTAATCGTCGTTTTGCAGAGGCTGTTGATGCGTTAAAATTCGGAATGCCTTGGGAAGATACTTTTTTAACTCCCCTTCCTGAACCAACTAAACCAAAGTATATTCAAGAGTTAATTGATGATGCAGTTTCAAAAGGTGCGAAAATATTAAATAAACGTGGAGGTGATTTATCTGATAATTATTGTTTTCCAGCAGTTTTATATCCCGTGGATGAATCTATGAACTTATACCACGAAGAACAATTTGGTCCAGTAGTGCCAATTATTTCTTACAAAGAAATTGATGAACCTTTAGATGCTATGGCCGCTTCGGATTATGGTCAACAAGTAAGTTTATTTGGAAGAGACGTTAGGAAAATTGGACCACTAATAGATACATTAGCAAATTTGGTATGTCGAGTAAATTTGAACTCTGCCTGTCAACGTGGGCCAGATGTATATCCATTCACTGGTCGAAAAAATTCTGCAGTTGGAACCTTAAGCGTCTTTGACGCTTTGCGATCATTTTCTATTCGAACATTTGTT
>Ga0208023_1000222_pt1 | contig 12579 bp, 15 predicted proteins | sample Colrivmet1370A02_FD_187625 | JGI IMG/M metagenome (GOLD analysis project Ga0208023, IMG submission 187625) | Estuarine microbial communities from the Columbia River estuary - metaG 1370A-02 (SPAdes) (version 2) | ecosystem: Environmental > Aquatic > Marine > Intertidal zone > Estuary | place... | reverse complement strand
CAATTTACTGGCGCAGAGCTTGTTGCAGATAAATGGAATCTTTCAAGGAGCGATCTAGATAGTTTTGCACTTGAAAGTCATATAAAAGCAGCTAATGCCTCAAAAGCAGATCTATTTAAAAATGAAATTCTCCCACTTGAAGGCAATAAAGGTTCTATGGTAATTTCAGATGAGGGTATTAGATATGACGCTTCTATTGAAGGCTTGTCTGGTCTTAACCCAGTAATCGAGGGAGGGGTCATAACGGCTGGCAATGCAAGTCAAATAACTGATGGTGCATCGGCAATAATGATATGTAATGACGAGGGCCTTAAGAAGATTAAAACCAACCCAAGAGCTCTTATTAAAACTATAACAGTTGTTGGTGATGATCCTGTATTTATGCTTACTGGCCCAATACCTGCTTCTAAATTAGCTTTAAAGAAATCAAATCTCAATATTGATGAAATAGATCTTTATGAAGTTAATGAAGCATTTGCCCCTGTTCCAATGGCATGGGCAATTGAACTAAATGCAGATAAAAATAAGCTCAATGTTAATGGTGGTGCAATAGCACTTGGACATCCTTTGGGTGCTACAGGAACTAAGCTAATGACAACTATGCTCCATGAGCTAGAAAGAAGAAAAGGTAAATATGCATTGCAAGCAATATGTGAAGGCGGTGGTACTGCTAACGCTACCATCATAGAAAGAATTTAATTTATATATATAAACGATTTCTATTTCTTTTCTTTATTATGAGTAATTTGTTATATTTATTTTATAACTAATTTTTGCACCTAATTCTATGATAAGCACTTTTCAAATTTTTTTAATATTATTATTCCTTTTAATAATTTTTGTACTGTATTTAGGTATCAAGATTGTTCCCCAGTCAAAAGTATATGTCATAGAGAGATTTGGAAAGTATACGAATACACTAGAATCTGGACTGCATATAATCATTCCTTTTATAGACAGCGTTGCTCATAAAGTAGATATTCTTGAAAGGCAACTTCCTAAATTTCAGATATCAGTAATTACTAAAGATAATGTTGAGGTAGGTTTAGTTTCTACTGTATTTTTTAGGGTTTTAGATGCTTCTAAATCAGTTTATAGAATTAAAAATATTGATTTAGCTATAGAAAATACAGCTATTTCTGTAATCAGATCTGCTGCTGGTCAACTAGAGCTTGATGATCTGCAGTCTTCTAGAGAATCAATGAATTCTGAAATAAAGGATAGACTTATTCAGGCAGCTGCAATCTGGGGAGTTGAAGTTACAAGAACTGAAATACTTGATGTGTTAGTTGATGAGCAAACCAAAGATTCTCAAAGACAGCAGTTAAATGCAGAAAGAGAGAGAAGGGCAACTATTGCTACTGCAGAAGGTAATAAAAGAAGTATAGAGTTAAATGCTGATGCGCAGCTATATGAGGCTAGAAAAGTTGCCGAAGCAGTTAAGGTTTCTGCTGATGCCGAGGCATATGCAGTTAAAATTAAAGCTGATGCAGATGCTGAGCAAACTCGTGTTGTTGGCCAAGCTATAAAAGACGATGGCCAACCAGCTATTAATTACGAGATTATGAAAAGACAGGTAGATGGTTTAACTGCTATTGCCTCTTCAGGACAGTCAAAAACATTAGTTGTTCCATCAGACATTACTAAGGCTCTTGGAAGCCTAGAGGTATTGCTGGGAACCATTACAGATAAACCAACAAGCAATGATTAATTTATTAGAAAATCCAGATATATGGCTAATTGCAGGTGTTATTTTGATAACAGTTGAGGTCTTTTTTGGATCTCTGGTTTTATTTTTACCTATTGGGCTTGCTTCTATGATTGTCGGGTTAATATATAAATTTCAAAATAACTTTGAAGTAAGTATTATTGATAACTGGGCATATGCCTTGGTTTTGTGGGGAATAATTTCTGTTATATTCTCATACCTTATACAAAAATTTTTTAAGAATAAGGACAATAAAAAAGATATAAATTCTTATTAAGTTATTTAAAAAAATCGAGTATTGTTTTTATATTTGAAATATCGTTTGTGGATGAGTCCCCGTTCCTAGATTTTAATTCAATTTCATTTGTTTCAATGAACTTCTTACCAATAATTATATTTAATGGAACCCCAATTAACTCAGAATCCTTCATCTTGGTTCCATAGCCGTCCTTTCTATCATCCAATAATACCTCATACCCCATATCTTTTAATTCGCTATAAAGCTTAATAGATGCATCTGCTATTTTTTGGTCCTTGCTATACCCTATAGCAATGATATTAATATCAAAAGGCGCAATGCTGTGAGGCCATACAATTCCCTTATCATCGTTATTTTGTTCAATAGCTGCAGCAACTAGTCTCGAGACCCCAATACCGTAGCAGCCCATAAAGAGGGTTGAGGCCTTACCTTCTTTATTCAAAACATTGGCTTTCATATCTTCAGCATAAACCTTACCTAATTGAAAGATATGACCAACTTCTATGCCTTTTTTTATTTGTATTACTCCCTTTCCATCAGGGGAGGGCTTGCCTTCAAGAGAAGCTATATCTTCACCTTCCTTAAGAAGTAGTTCTGTATTTATGGCATATTCAGAAGCATCACTTATAGCAATAGTATCTTCACCAGTCTCCGCAAGAACATGAAATTCCTCTGAGGCATCTCCACCTATTGCTCCAGAGTCAGCTGCAACAATTTTATAATCAAGCCCTATTCTTTCAATAATTTTTTTATAAGTATCTCTCATGGTGAGATATGTCTCTTGAAGACAGGCCTCATCCTCATTAAAACTATAGGAATCTTTCATTAAAAATTCTCTTCCTCTCATTACTCCATATCTTGGTCTTACTTCGTCTCTAAATTTAGTTTGTATTTGATAAATATTTAATGGAAGTTCTTTATAGCTCTTAACATTATTTCTAATTAAGTCTGTAATAACCTCTTCATGAGTAGGACCTAGGCAGAAATCTCTATTATGCCTATCTTGAATTCTAAGAAGTTCAGGGCCCATTTTTTCCCATCTATTAGTTTCTTCCCAAAGCTCCTTTGGTTGGACCATAGGCATAAGAACTTCTTGAGCACCAGAAGAGTCCATCTCCTCCCTTACAATAGTTTCAATTTTTCTTAGGACTTTCAAACCCAATGGAAGCCAGGTGTAGATCCCAGAAGCCACTCTTCTGATCATCCCTGCTCTAAGCATTAGCTTGTGGCTTATAACTTCAGCCTCCTGAGGTGCATCTTTTAAAGTGGGTAGTAGTAGTTTTGAGAACAACATTTTATTAATTTGTTATATATAAATCCTTATGGTTTATAATTTTATCTTTTTTTCGAGTACTTATGCCGATTTATGACTATAAATGTTCAGATTGTGAATATGAGACTGAAATAATACAGAAGTTTAGTGATGAACCTAAGACGCTATGCCCCAACTGTAATAAAAACAGTCTTCAAAAAATGGTCTCAGCTCCTTCATTTAGATTAAAGGGTGGGGGGTGGTATGAAACTGATTTTAAAACTGGAAATAAAAAAAACTTATCATCAAATGATAATAAATCTTCAAAAAATTCAATATCTGACTCCAAGAAAGAGTCTAAACAAGATAAGATTACTAAATAAATAAGGAAATATTATGAGATCTCACTACTGTGGAGAAATTACATCTAAACATCTTGATAAAGATATAATAATTTGTGGCTGGATTCACAAAAGACGAGATCATGGCGGGGTTATATTCTTAGATGTAAGAGACATTAAAGGAATTTGTCAGGCTGTAATTAATCCTGATAATTTAAAGTCTTTTGAAATTGCTGAAACATTAAGAAATGAGTATGTTGTTAAAATATCTGGAAAAGTTAAATCTAGGTTAGAAGGCACAATTAACAAAAATATGACAACTGGCGAAATAGAGCTTGTTGCTGAGGAGATAGTTATTCTTAGTAAAGCAGTGACTCCAGTTTTTCCATTAGATGACTATCAGGATGTTAATGAAGATGTTCGTCTAAAAAATAGGGTTCTTGATTTAAGAAGGCCTGAAATGAATCAAAGAATTGTTACCAGATCAAAAATAAGCACAACAATAAGAAACTACTTAGATGATAATGACTTTCATGAAATAGAAACCCCTATTCTTACAAAAGCAACGCCTGAAGGAGCAAGAGACTTTATTTTGCCTAGCAGAGTTCAGTCTGGTAAATTTTTTGCCTTACCTCAATCACCTCAACTCTTTAAACAGCTGCTGATGATGGGTGGGTTAGATAAGTATTATCAAATTGCTAGATGTTTTAGAGATGAAGATCTTAGGGCTGATCGTCAACCAGAATTTACTCAAATTGATATTGAAGCATCGTTTATCGATCAAGAATACATAATGGAAATCGGCGAAAATATGATCAAGGAGCTTGTCCATAAGTTTTGTGGTGATAGTTTAGATAGTTTTCCAGTATTAAATTGGCATGACTCTATGAGAGACTATGGTTGTGATAAACCTGATTTAAGAATTCCTTTAAAATTAGTTGAGATATCTGAATTAGTTAAAGATGAAGAGTTTAAAGTTTTTGCAGAGCCTGCAAAAGATAATAATTCAAGAGTTGTTGCTTTAAAAATTCCGGGTGGAAACTCTCTATCTAGAGGCCAAATAGATGAATATACTAAATTTGTATCTAAGCTTGGTGCAAAAGGTCTCGCATACATAAAAGTTAATAATAAGGATGATATTGAAAATGGATTACAGTCCCCAATTCTTAAATTTCTCAATAAAGAGACAATAAATTCTTTAGTAGCTGAACTAGATTTAAATAATGATGATTTGCTTTTCTTCGGAGCAGGAAAAGCCTCTGTTGTTAATTTAAGTATGAGTAGCTTAATTAAAAAAATTGGTGATGATTTAAATCTATATTCATCTAAATGGGCTCCATGTTGGGTGATTAACTTCCCAATGTTTGAAAGAAACAACGATGGAAATCTAACATCACTACATCATCCTTTCACTCTTCCAAAATGTACTTCCGAGGAGTTAGAGGGATCTGCTGATACTGCTTTAGCTCACGCCTATGACATTGTTTTGAATGGTTATGAGATTGGTGGCGGTTCACTAAGAGTTTTTGATGCAGATATGCAAAAAACAATATTTAATATACTAAATATTTCAGAAGAAGAGGCTGATAGTAAATTCGGCTTTTTATTAAAAGCTCTTTCATCAGGCTGTCCTCCTCATGGAGGAATAGCATTTGGTCTAGATAGAATAGTTATGCTTATTACAGATACTACCAATATAAGGGATGTTATTGCATTTCCTAAAACACAAAGTGCAACATGCTTACTAACAGATGCTCCGAGTAAAGTTGATGATTCTCAGCTTGAAGAATTAAAAATTATTAGTACTCATAAGGAAGATTAGATATGGCAGGACATTCCAAATGGGCAAATATTAAACATAGAAAAGCTAGACAAGATGCATCACGTGGAAAAGTATGGACCAAGGTTATAAGAGAAATAACTGTTGCAGCAAAAGGCGGTCCTGATCCTGATGACAATCCAAGATTGCGTTTGGCCTTAGACAAAGCAAATGCAGCAAATATGCCTAAAGATAATATTAAAAGAGCAATTGAAAAAGGCTCAGGCACTGGAGAGACTGGTGCTTTAGAAGAAATAATATTTGAAGGGTATGGTCCCGGTGGTGTTGCAATATTGGTTGAAACAATGACTGATAACAGAAATAGAACAGTTTCTGATGTTCGACATGCTTTTTCAAAGTTTGGAGGAAATTTAGGAACCGACGGCTCTGTATCTTATTTGTTTAATAAAATTGGTATTATCCATATTTCAAAAGTCACTTCCGAAGAAGAGTTAATGGATATTGTGTTAGAGTCAGGAGCTGATGATTTGGTCGATGAGGGCGAATACTTTGAAATTATTTCATCAAGTAGCAATTTAAGTAATGTGCTTGAATCATTAAAATCTAACAGCATAGAAAATATCAATGCTGAGCTTACCTTAAGAGCAGAGACCTCTGTAGCAATTGACCAAGAAATGTCTGAAAAAGTTCTTAAAATAATGGATTTTATGGATGAGCTTGATGATGTGCAAGAGGTCCATACCAACGCAGAATTTCCAGATAACTTTGAATTGAAAGAGTAAAAATTGTCAATAAATTCAAGAAATAAAGGCGCAACTTTTGAGAGACAGATAGCTAATGCCTTGATTAATGATTTAAATTTAACTAATCCAGTTAAAAGAATACTAGAACAGACAAGAACTAAAGAGCTTCCAGATCTTATGCTTGGAAATTGGTGTATTGAATGCAAGGCATACGGGTCAGGTGCCGAGCCAAGGCCTGATTGGTGGGAGCAAGTTTTGGCGTCATCTAAAGGTGCTGAGCTAAAGCCGGCACTTGTTTATAAATTTAACAATAGACCGATTAAAGTTAGAATTTTGGCATGCACAATAAATAAAGATATCAAAAATACTTTAGTAACAGTGGACTTACTATGGCCAGATTTCATTCAAGTATTACTAGAATTATTTCAAAAAGACATCGAGCTTCATGAAAAAAATTTTCAGGCCTAGGGATTTAAATTTAAAGGTATATGTTGAAGATACAGACTTTCAGGGTTTTGTATATCATGCAAATTACATTAAATTCTTTGAAAGAGCTCGTTCTGAATTTCTTCAAGACAACAAAATATCTCAAAAAGAATTACGAATAAATAATCTTGCGTTTGTTGTAAAAAGAATTGAAGTAGATTTTCTTTTCCCAGGAAGATTAGGGGATGAATTGGTTGTAGAATCTTTAATTGAAAAAAAATCTAATGCCCGTATGATTTTTAAACAAGATATAGTTAATCGTAATGATAATAAAAAACTATGTAGCGGCATGGTTGAGGTTTGCTTAATTGATATTGAATCAAAAAAACCCAAACGCTTACCTGATGATTTATTATTAATACTTGATGAGGATAAATTAAATGAATGATATTTCTGTATTAAATCTTTTTTTAGAGGCTGGAATGGTTGTTAAAACTGTAATGTTGCTTCTATTACTTGCATCAGTTCTAACTTGGATAGTTGTAGTTGAGAGATATAACTTCTATAAAAAAATTAAAGATATAAATACAAGTTTTCATAAAAGATTTTGGAGCGGAGAAGATCTGAACGTCTTATACGATGAGATTGAATTAGAAAATATACCACTTTATGGCTCCTTAAGTGTATTCCAAAGCGCTTTTAAAGAGTTTAAGCAATTAAACCCCCAAGAGGTAATAACTGAATTAGATTTAGAGGGAATTAATAGATGCATGAGAGTTGCCATAGCTGCTGATGAGGAAGAAATGAATAAACATCTTCCTTTTCTTGCCAATGTAGGTTCTGTGAGTCCTTATGTGGGTCTTTTAGGTACAGTGTGGGGGATTATGACCTCATTCCAAGGCTTATCTGATGCAACCCAAGCTACTATTAATGCAGTGGCTCCAGGGATATCTGAGGCACTTGTAGCAACAGCAATGGGATTGTTTGCAGCTATACCAGCTGTAATCGCATTTAATAAATATACTTCAGAGCTTGAGACTATGAGTCAGTCGACTTTAATTTTCTCTGAAGAGTTAGCAAGCATTTTTTATAAGCAATCTATAAAAAATAAATGATCTATAGGCTAGCAAAGAAAAAAACTCTCAAGGCAGAAATAAATGTAGTTCCATATATCGATGTGATGTTGGTTTTATTGATTATTTTCATGGTTCTTTCCCCCTTACTTATCCAAGGCATCGAAGTAAATCTACCTAAAACAGATACTACAAAAATGACTGTTCAAAATGAACCACTTGTTATCTCAATAGATGAAATGGGCAAATTCTATTTGAATATTGGAGAAGAGGTTCTTCCAATTAGTATTGACGAGCTTAAAAGAAAATCTGCAATTATTTATGATGCTAACCCTGAAATAGAAGTAGTATTTCAAAGCGACAAAGATGTAACCTTTGACAGTGTGGCAAAGGCTATGGCAGCCGTTCAAAGTGTAGGAATATCAAAGATTGGAATCGTTACTACAGGCTATGGAAATTAAATCAGACTATTTAATTGCATCATTTTATTCATTTTTAATCCACGCAATGATTATCTTATTTCTTATGGATTTTTTTTATTCTGATAAGCAATCAAGACCAGTTCTCAGCAAAGCGGTAGATGTAAGTTTGGTATTTAAAGAAGATATTGCTAAGTTGAAAACATCATCGAAACCAAAAAAAATATTGGTTAAAGAAAATCCAGTTAACAATAAAACAATCTCTGAAGAGATTGTGAATACCGGCTCTTCCAATGAAATGCTATTAAACTTAAATGAGTTAATAGATATTGATAAAGCCCAAATCTTATCAAGCGAAGAAAATGAAATTAATGAATTTAGTAAAAAGATTATTAATTTAATTGAGTCAGCTTGGCTTAAACCAAAAAATATTCAAGATGGGCTGATATGCGATTTAAGGCTATCAATAAATAGAAATGGAAGGATAACGAGTGTTGATCTGATAAGAAGCAGTGGCAATATTCGTTTTGATAATTCAGCACTGAAAGCAGTTTATAGAGTTGAGTCTTTTAATTTTTATAATAAAATCTCCAGTAACTTGTATACAAATAATTTTAAAAAAATGGTAATTACTTTTAACCCATCATGAAAAAGATATTTATATTATTTTTAATACCTCAATTCATTTTTGCAGAACTTGTTTTAGAAATCACAAAAGGTTCTGATGATCCATTTGTTATTGCTTTGTTAAGTTTCGATGGAAAAAAAGCTCTAACAGATGAAGTAGATATCATTATTAATAATGATTTAAAAAGAACAGGAGAATTCAAAATTATAAAAGACGAAAAGCTTTTGTCCTCTCCTAGCAATGAAGAAGATATAAACTTTAACGAATTTAAGTTATTGGGTATTGACTACATTGTTATGGGAGCTTTGGAGTCTGAAGATAAATTTAATTTATCTGCATCTTATGAAATTTATAATGTAGTCAGCAAGAAAAAAATAAGAACATCGAAGGTTTTCGGCATACCAAATAAAATTAAACAGTTATCTCATTATATAAGTGATGGAATATATGAAGAAATCACTGGTATAAAAGGTGTGGCGTCAACAAAAATTTTATATATTACTGAGATAGCAGAAGAGAAGAAATCTTTATATGAGCTGATAGTTGCTGATGCTGATGGAGCAAACGAGCAAGTGTTATTAAAAAGTTACGAGCCTATTATTTCACCTGCCTGGTCTCCGGACTCAAAACAAGTTGCCTATGTTTCATTTGAAACTGGGATTGCAAAAGTTTACATACAAGATATAGCGACGGGAAAAAGAAGTGTTGCTATAGAAAATACTAAACAAATAAGCTCTCCATCATGGTCTCCAAATGGAAATTTTCTTTCTATGACAATGTACCAAGATGGAAATGCAGAAATATATATTCTTAACTTAAAAAATAATAACCTTACAAGATTGACGAATCATTACGCTATAGATACTGAATCATCCTGGTCATCTGATGGTTCCCGTATTATGTTTACTTCAGGAAGGTCAGGCTCTCCTCAGTTATATGAAATAAAGCTAAGAAAATATAATTCTAATCCTGAGCGAATAACTTTTGAAGGAAACTACAATGCAAAAGGATCGTATCTAAAAAATGGTGATGGAATTATATTTGTTCATAGAGCTGACAACGATTTTAAGATAGCGCTAAAGTACTTTAATGAAAATTTTATAAGACCATTAACAGAATCTAAATTAGATGAATCACCTAGTATTTCTCCTAACGGGAATGTGATAATCTATGCAGTAACAGAAAATGGTGAAAGTTTGCTCTCAGGCCTTACACTTAGCGGTGCAAAGTTTAGACTTCCTGCAAAAAAAGGTGAAGTTAGAGAGCCCGCATGGTCTGGTTTTTTAAGATAACAAACAGGAGATTTTTTTATGCCATCAATCAATAACAATAAAGCTCAAAATTTTTTATTCAGCTTCTCATTTATGATACTTCTATCATCATGTTCAAGCATGAATGTAACTGAAGAAAGAGTCTATGAAGGTGGGATTAAAACAGTTGAGGCATCAGTAGCTGAGGTTAGTGAACTGGATTATGAGACAAAAGCAATTTTTGCTAATGCAACTGTATTCTTTGAATTTGACAGCTATAACTTAACATCCAAATCAATTCAAACTTTAAAAAGTGTTGTTTCGGTTATGAATCAAAATGAAAATATTAAAATAACCCTAGCAGGGCATGCAGATGAGAGAGGTACAAGAGAATACAATCTTGCTCTTGGTCAAAGGAGAGCAGAATCAGTTAAAGACTACTTCATTTTAAATGGGATTAATTCTTCAAAAGTTTCTGTTAAAAGTTATGGAGAGGAAAGACCTGTTGCTTCAGGTAATGACGAAATGAGCTATTCAAAAAATAGGAGAGTTGAAATCAACTAAAGATGAAAGAGTTTTCTTTTACATCTTTATTATTTCTCACAGTAATATTTTCTACTTCTTCAGCCAATGCTGATGATAATGAAACATTGCAGGCAGATATTTTATTTCTTAAAATTCAAGAGCTTGAAGTCGAAATCGCTGATTTAAGAAATAAAGTCGAGTCACAAAGCCATCTTATTAAAAAGCTTATAGCCGAATCAGTAACAGATGAAGAGGCAGGCCAGCCTAATGAGTTATCAATATCTGGTGATTTAAGGTTTAAGGGCATGGAAGACATAAAGAGTAAAGAAGATGTTTTTCAGGGAGCCGTCAGCGCTCTTGAGGGTCAAGACCTAGATACAGCCTTTAACTTATTTACTTATTTCATAGAAAATTTTAATGACAATGAAAAAAACGCTATCTCATATTTTTGGCTAGGAGAAATCTCTATAATTAAAAATAACCTAGATGCTTCTAATGATTATTTTATGGAACTCATTCTATCCTACCCATCTCATTACAGAGTTCCTTTGGCACATAAGAAAATAGGGGACATTTACATGAAAAAAAATGAGCCAATTAGAGCTAAAGAGAAATATAATTTTGTTGTCAGAGAATACCCAAAAGACACTGCATCATCTTTGGCCTTGCAGTTATTGAAAAATATGGAATAATCACACTTTTTTATTATGCATAACCGTGGGTCGCTAGCTCAGCTGGTAGAGCAGTTGGCTTTTAACCAATTGGTCACAGGTTCGAATCCTGTGCGACCCACCACTCTTAAGGCATAATATTTTTTATATGAAAATCAAAGACACAATTCTAACCAGCTTTTTATTTTTCTTAGTTCTTTCGTCATGGTATGTTTTGAGAGCCGTTAGGAATGAAATGGCTGTTGAAAATTATGGCCAAGACTTCTTGTTGATACTCTTGTCTATAACAGCGTTAACTATGCTTGTTATAAACCCTATATATTCATGGATAGCTTCAAGATCAAATTTTAAAAAAATTATAGTTTACTGCTATTCTTTTTTAATACTTAATCTATTTCTTTTCTTATTCTATTCAAGATCTTTAGGTGATGAGGATATTGAGCAGGCAGTATGGCTGGGTAGAGTTTTTTATATCTGGTGCAATATATATTCTTTTTTTGTTGTCTCTATATTTTGGGTTTTAGTAATTAATGTATTTAGAGATTTAAAATCTAGAAAATTATACGGTTTTATAATGGCAGGTGGCTCATTGGGAGCAATTTTTGGGTCAGAAATATCTGTAAGGCTTTCCCAATCATTTACTAATTATGGTTTAGAGCTATTTGCAGCAGCATCATCCTTATTATTATTTTTAGCTATATTGGTAGCTATTTACATTGTAAATTCAAATAGGTCTTCAAACCTTACCAAGGAAGTTGGAGGGCAGTGGTCGGATGCAATATCTAATATCCTATCTGTAAAAGAGGTTAAATCTATTGCAATTTACTCGTGGCTCTTCACTGCCTTAATGACCGTTCAGTGGATAAGTGCAATACCTATAATTGAGTCGTACTCAGAATTATCACCGGATAGGATTGAACTTTTCGCAAGAATTGAGCAGCTTGTTTCCCCATTAACTTTAATAACACAATTGTTTCTAACATATATTGTTATTTCAGTATTAGGCATCAGGATAATCTTGCTTACCTATGGATTGCTATTTGTAGTAGTTTTTTTACTCTATGGCTTGATGCCATCTGTTGCGGTTGTTGTTTTTGCTCAATCGTTACTTAGAGTATTTGAGTATGGTTTTAATAAACCATCAAGAGAAATTATTTATAGTCAGCTTGAAAAAACAGATAGATATAAATCCTCTGTATTTATTGATACTTTTATAACTAGGTTTGGTGATTTAACAGGCAGTATTTTCATGGGAATTGGAAAGATAGCTTCAATTGGAGTTAGTGTTATGCCTTTAGTGGCAATTCCTTTAGCGGGTTTATTGTCCTTAGCTGGATTAAAGATTGCTAACAATGATAAATTTAAAGATTCCTAGACGCGTTAATATTTTCTTTAATTAAAACTATTTTTGTCAGTATGCTTTCTGAAATTTGAAAATTATTTTTAGTAAGCTTCAATGCAAATTCTAGTTGATTCAAAGCCTCTTCATCTCTTCCAAGTAAAA
>Ga0208023_1000209_pt1 | contig 13135 bp, 18 predicted proteins | sample Colrivmet1370A02_FD_187625 | JGI IMG/M metagenome (GOLD analysis project Ga0208023, IMG submission 187625) | Estuarine microbial communities from the Columbia River estuary - metaG 1370A-02 (SPAdes) (version 2) | ecosystem: Environmental > Aquatic > Marine > Intertidal zone > Estuary | place... | reverse complement strand
ATTCAGTGCATCCTTTATAACAGCCATTGCTCTATCATGTTCAATAATATAACTTAAATCGATATATAGAATTTTTATATCAGACTCATAAAAAAAGTAAATCCTCTCATGCATAAAATTAATATCCCTATTTTAAAAAGCCAAAAATATGAAACAACTGATTGATTTACAAATATTTTCGCTAACGATAGTACAAGGAAAGTTGCGATTGGTAAATCGTAATTTTCCGATGATTAAATTTAGTATTTTTTTATTTTAGAAACACTCTATTTTATTGAATTAAGCAACTTTTTATGCGCGGTGTTAGCCAAAGTATTTAATCTTTTAGAGTTAGAATTTTAATCAACTTCTCATTCACGTAATAATTTCCTGTTCCTAATTTTTCTTTTTTAAGAACTTTGTCTTTTGCCAATTGATTTAAATATTTAGAAGCTGTAATTCTTGAAACTCCTAAATCGTTCTCAATGAACTCAATTTTTGTATATGGATGTTTAAATAAATTATTCAATAAGTCTTGACTATAAAATTTGTAATTATTTCTCAATAAATTTTTATACTCAAAGATCAAATCTCTTATTTTTCCAATAAGTACAATCGTTTCTTTTGAAATTTGTTCTATGCTATCTAACATATATAAAATCCAATTTTCCCAATTGTCAGTTTCTCTAACTTCTTGTAAGAGTCTATAATAATCCGCTTTGTGTTCAATTATGTATCTGCTTAAATATAAAACCGGCAAATTCAATAAATCGTTCATAACTAAATACAAAACATTAATGATTCGTCCAGTTCTTCCATTCCCATCGTAGAAAGGATGAATACTTTCAAATTGGAAATGAATTATTGCCATTTTGACTAACGTATCAAATTCAGACATAGTTTCATCATTGATGTATTGTTCTAGATTTCTCATTAAATCTAAAATTGTATCGTATTCTTGTGGAGGAGTATATACTATTTCTCCAGTTGTTGCATTTTTCAAAGCAGTTCCTGGAACTTTTCTAAATCCAGCATTATTTTTCTCTAACTCAGATTGAATTTCAATGATGTCGTTATTCGTTAATATTTTATTTTTTTTAATTAACCCAAATCCTTTTTTTAATGCAGAAATATATTTTTGAACTTCTTTTGCATTTAAAGACTTAAAACCATCAAGATTTAATTCTGCTTTAAATATGTCATCGTGAGTTGTTATAATATTTTCAATAGCAGAACTATCTTTAGCCTCTTGAAGTCCTAAAGTATTTATTAAAATATTTTCATTTGGAATACTTGATACAATTCCTTTTAACTCGGCTAAGGCTCTGTGAGCTGAAGCTAATTTCTTAAGAACTTTTTTAGTTTCAACATCTTGTTTTAAAGGTAACTTTTTTAATTTTTCAGATTCCATTATGTATAGAAATATTAATTTTCTTTACAAATATAAATCATTATGATAAGATAATTCCATTTTCTTATCATAACTTTTTGTTGTGATAAAATATTTAAGTTTATTTATCATAGGTTTTTTTTGGAGACGTTATTTTGGCTAACGGTTTGTGTATGAAGCGTTGGGTATTTCGAAGCACTTTCCTGTCGAGCCACTAAAAATTTATTAAAAGTAACACCCATAAAATTAGCACTTGTTTGCCAACGAGTTTTTATAAGATTTATGCGACTGGAAAATCGGAGATTTTTCGGTGGTAGCAAATCGTTAGTTGAATGTTTGTCAGTTCGTTATTTAGTTTAAATGTAAGCATAAATTTTATGAGTTGTTGTGCCCAGTTTTTAATCTGTATTTTGTTTTATTTCTTTCTCCTATTTTCTCAAATATCTCAATTTCAAGTCCTTTCTTTAAATCTCTACTTGCGGTAGCAGAAGAAATGTCTTTGAAAATATTCATATAATCTTTCCGAGTAAACTCGGACTTATTCAATGAAATAAAATAATCAAGTCTATCTTTTTCATTCATTGTTCTATTATTATATTTTAACAAATCACTAATTGAAGTGTCAATGACATTTAACATATACTCAATGAATTTTGTTGATTTTCCAGATTTATCACTTTCAGATAATGCTCTATAATATTTTTGTTGGTCTTTACTGATAAGTGTCTCAAAAGGGATATACTCAAAAACTGGATATTTTCTCATTAGTATTAAAGTTTGCCATAATCTGCCCATCCGACCATTTCCATCAAGAAAAGGGTGAATAAATTCCATTTCGTAATGAAAAACACAACTTTTGATTAATTCAATTTCCTCTGATTTTTTTAGATATTGCAATAAATCTTTCATTAAGTATGGAACGTTTTCATATGGTGGAGCTAGGTGTTCAACTTTAGACCCTTTAACAATTCCGACTCCTTGTTTTCTGTACTTTCCTGCATTTTCAACAAGATTATTCATTAAACTAGAATGTGCTTCTAAGAATGATTTTTCGTTATATGGATTGAATTTTTCTAAGTTTTTGTAAATTTCAATTGCATTAAGTACTTCTTTAATATCTTTTTGAGGTCCAATTACTCTTTTGTTTTCTAATAAAGCAGTTATTTGTTCCTCAGTTAATGTATTCCCCTCAATTTTCAATGAAGAATGAATAGTTTTAATTCTATTCTGTTTTCTCAGTGTAGTGGAAGGTTTATTTAAATAATTAGCATTAATTTCTCCAATTTTTTCTGATATAGAAGATATTAACTTTAAAATATTTGGTGTAATGTCATAAGGTGGTTTCATAGTGATACTATCATTTGATACTATCAAAGATAATATCTTTTTTCCTTATTATGTATTTCTAAGGTTCTTTTTTAATTGTAAACTCACTAATGTCAATATTTTCGATTGAGTTTGATTTAAACTTTTCATTTGTAATTTTAATTTTAGTTATTGAGTACAGTCAACTTTGCACTATAAATGCAAACATTTAATATCCAGAACTCATATTTAGGATTTCAGACCTGAAATCCGCCATATTATATAACGGTCTTGTATAACCGTCAGTTACGGGTTAAATTAGCGATTATTTTCGGTTTAGCACTGACGCTCGCAATTCCGAGTGGATTCGGACGTAGTCGAATCCGCCGTAATTGCGGTTATACATTGTTAGCTACTGGCTTTTTATTCCATTTCTAATTCATTGATGTTCACTTTCAGCTTTAAAAGCTTTCTCTCGTCATAAGCTCCATACTCTATTTCAAATTCTCTTTGATATTCCATTTCATTAGTCCATTTCATAAATTTAGGATTATAAAAAGGTCCTATTTCGAAAAGATTTTGATTCGGTTCTTCATCAAATTCAGAAACAGCAATTAGTAAATTATGAGAAACTTCGGAACTTGGAAATCCTGCACTTCCAGATCCATTGTCAATTTTATAAATTCTAACAGATAAATAATCCACGGTATTTTCACCAATTAGTTCAGAATTATTCAAAACTTTAATCAGTCGAGTATTTTCTGATTTTTCTATTTTTAATTTATCCTGTCCACAAGATATTTGAACTAAACAAATAGTAAAAAGTAAAATTAGTGTCGATTTCATAATCAATTTTTTCTTTGCGTATTATTGCCAACGGTTTGTATATGGAAAGTAGCAGAATAAAAAAGCTTTTATTTTCAGTTTAAAAAATAAAGTAGCAGAAAAGAACCAAACTTTGTGTTTTGCTCTTAACGGCTATTTTTTATATACGTGGTTGTGGTTTGTATTTATGTTTGCTCAATATATATAATTTTTGTAATCAAATTATTTGAATCTAAATAAAGAGATAAAAAATTATTGCATCCATCACAATATTGATAAACAATACTTTTACCACCATTTGTTTGTGTATTGAAAACAACACTTCCTAAAGCGCTTATATTATCTCCAATAGTTATTGTAATTCCTTGTATAGTCAAATTCCAATTGTTTTTAGTAATTTCAAATGCAACTATTTCATTTTCTGCAAAACCAAGATTAAAACCATCATAGGTATAGTAGTAATAATTTTCTTCGGTTTCCTCTATGGCTTCTTCAATAAATGCAGGAATTAAATTTGTGACTTGTTGTCTAATCCCAGTAGTAGACTGAATATCATTTAATGTAATGTTGTTTATTTTAATATTATAAAATTCTGTTTTAGATATAATATTTGATGTTATTTGACAACTTGCTAAACTTGTTAGAGATAGCATTAAAATTAATAGTATATTTTTCATGTTTTTAATTTTTAATTACAATTTGTATTTGCTTGCGAAACTCCATTACCATCAATGGGAGTTGAAAGATAATCTCTTGGGTCTACCAATTATGTATTATACTGAAATAGGTTGACCATTTTTTTGTTAATTTTTGTTTTATTAAATAGTCAAATACTGTAAATTTTGTTTATTTCTTCGATAACATTTATAATTAACATTTTGATTTATGTGTACCTCGCTTGGAGTTAATAAATCTAAACTTAAATGGGGTCTTAGATTGTTGTAAATATTCACAGCACGTTTCACAATCTTTTTAGCTAAGTTAGTATTTTTAATTGTTTGTTTCAAGCCATATTCGTATTTTAAAGTTCTGTTTATTCTCTCTGCTACAGCATTTTCATACGGATCATATTGTTCGGTCATACTAAGTGTTAAACCGTTTTGTTCTGCAAATTAGGTATATCCTGGATTGCAATATTGAATACCTCTATCAGAGTGATGAATTAACTTTTGATTTGGGTATTTACGATTCTTAATAGCCATTTTAAGGGCATCAGTACATAATGATACTTTCATATGCGAAGCTAATTTATAACCCATAATTTGCTTTGAATAGGCGTCAGTTACCAAAGCTAAGTAACTATGTCCTTTTTGTGTTTTAATATAGGTTATGTCGCTTACCCAAAGCTGTTCAGCTCTGACAGGATCTTTGTCTTTCACTAGGTTTTTATGTTTGTAAAATTGATGTTTAGAGTTCGTGGTTATAAAATGGCGTTTAGTTCTAGGAACCAATAAGTTATAAGCTCTTAAAAATCGATAAAATTTATCTCTACCAATGTTTATTTGGTGCTGTTTCATTTGATTTTTAAGTAAACGATACAGTTTAATTCCTCCAGTTCTTTGTCCAATTTGTTTACGACAATCTTGTACTAAATGAAGAAGGATCTGTTCTTGATTTATTTTATTTTGATGAGATTTCAAGCGTTTATAAAATGCTTGTTTACTAATCCCAAAACATCCAATTAACCATTTTCTTTTAAACGGTCTTGTTTCTTTTTTTGAATCTCGTCGGCTAATGTTTTGGGTAATGACTTTTTTGATAAATCAACACCAGTAATCAATTCCATATCTGCAATAATATCTTGCTGGAAGTCTTTTACAAACTCTAGTTCTTTGATGCGTTCTTTTAGCTTTTTGATTTCATCTTTTTTGCTCATACCTAGTTTCTTTTGCTCTAAAGTACTATATTTTTTTAACCAATAATCAATAGAAGATCTAGAAACATTGTGTTTTTTAGCAGCATAATTGACCGATATTCTTCCATTTTGAACTTGGTCAATGATGAGTAATTTTAAATCAAAACCTATTTTTTCATAGGATTTTTTTTGGCAGGACAGTTTTTGTTCTTTTATCTTTATTTGTAATAAGTTGTCTATTTTTAGTCAACCTATTTCAGGAAAGTACACATATTTCAATTGCACACAACGGTTTAGGATATGGAAAGTTGCGGTTTGACAACCGTATTTTTCCGATGTTTAAATTTAGTTTTTTTATGTTTTAGAAACATTCTGTTTTACTCGATTTAGCAATTTTTTATAACCATTGTTGGCAAATCGTTATTTTTTTCTTTCAAAGCACAAGTCAGAACCATCTACATAAGATTGTCCTATTACCATTAAATCATTTTGAGACTTATACGTCCATTTCTCTCCCTCTATTTTAACAAGCCAAATCATTGGTCCATTTGAATTAGAATCATTACTTAAATAATCTTTTTCAAATAAATAGATATATTCTCCGCTTTCATAAAACCCATTTAAGTTTGTGCTTCCTGATATTATTAAAACTCCATTTGATTGAAAATTGTAGATAATATTTTCATTAGAAAGGTCATAATTGTTATTGTCCCAGCCCAATGTTCTTTTTCTTGTTAATTTCCATTCTCCAATAATTTTATCAGCACTAATTTCTTTGTCAAGTTCACCTATAATACAATCAGGATTATTGTTTTCTACATTTGGTTCAATTGGGTTGGAGCAACTCAATATTATTAAATTTATTAATAGTAAATAGATTAAATTTCTCATATCATTGAATTCATGTCATTTTTCTGTTATGTTTGCCAACGGTTTAGGGTTATGATTTGTGCGACTGGAAAATCGGAGATTTTTCAGTTGTAGCAAATCGTTTGTTGAATGTTTGTCGGTTTAAATTTAGTTTAAAAGCAAGCATAAATTATACCCATTGTTGGTAAATGTTAATCTTTATCTTATTGAATCAATTTTTATTTCTAATTCAGTTCTTTCAGGTAATTCAAAATCAAACGTATCAATTTTTTCATCAAAATTAAAATCATTTCCTAATTTAATTTTAACTCTTTCTCTAAAATCGGATATTGTTTTTTTTTTCCAATTTACAAAATTTACAGAATCAATTTCATTTATTTCGTTCTCGATTTTAATCAGCTCAATTAATTGACGATTAAAAAATCTTCTTTTCATTATAATTTTGTCTTTTGAGTGACAAATTAGCTCAAAACTGTCAATTTTAGGATTTAGTTTTTTATTATCAATAAGTAAAAACTCAGTTTCAAGTCTACTATTATTTATTTGTGGATTTTCTTCTCTTGCATTTAGTAGAATAATGTAATTCTTATCAATTTTTATTTCAGTATAATTATCTGTCGAATCATCATTCACTCTCCAAGTTCCAATCATATTTTTAGAGTTGTCATTTGTCTTACAACTCATAATTAGAATCAAAATGAAATATAGTACAATTTTTTTCGTCATAATATTTACCAACGTGTTTTTATATGATTTGTGCGACTGGAAAATCGGAGATTTTTCTGCCGTAGCAAATCGTTTGTTGAATGTTTGTCGTTAATGTTAGTTCGAATGTAAGCATAAATTATATGAGGTGTTGTGGCTAGTTTTTTATCTTTAAGTATTTTTTAATTTCAGATTTTTTATATTTAAAAGACAAAAAGGGTGTCAAGTTTTTAATCGCATTTGGTAAATAACATCTTTTAATTATTTCTATATAGTCGGGATAAATTGCAAAAGATTTAAGGTCAAAAGAATTTTCACAATTTTCATAATACTCTAAAGCCCATTCATAAGTTGATTGGTCAAGTTCAGCATCAGGATCATTAAGCATTTCTTTTAATTCTTTTTTCTGTTGTTGGAATTGAGCCTCTTTATCCTTGTATATTCGTGTGTTAAATTCTCCAGTCGTATCGACTATTTCAGAGATATTTAAAAGTTTTCCGCTTATTACCGAATAATTGTAATAATCAGTCCAATAAGTACAATATGCTCCACATCCTTCTGCGCTTATGTTTAGAGATAAAATTCCATTTTGGTTGTATGTTACTTCAAAATCAAGGTAAATTATTCGGTCATCTGCCCATTTTATTAAAGTTGTCTCAATTGATTCTATAGGGTATTCATTTGAAGTGAATTTATTTTTTAAATCAGAATTTATTAATGAGTCGATTTTTTTATTTCCTGTCCTAATAATTGGGAAATTCATTTTATCAGATTGAAGCTCGTTGAATTGTTCACTTTTTTTCAGGTCTAAAGTGTCGATTCGAACATTTTGTCCGAATGTTATCGTTCCGAAAAACATTAACAGTGTCGTTAGAATTTTTGTCATTTTTAAATTAGCCACAACGGTTACGTATAAGAATAGTGCGGTTTTGTGTGCGAGGATTTTCCGAAGGAAAATCAGACGTAACAAAAGTGCACGACCCTTAGATTAAGCACCTAATTTAGCATTATTTTTATACATTGTTGTAGCACGTTTTTATTTTATTAGCAACCACAATCTTCTCGGTTTGCAAAGTACTTATCATTAATTTTATAAGTTTCAACCATTGCTTTGCAAGATTCGCCTTGAATTTTAACTTTAATTACTGAAATTCCAACAGAATATTTTTTCTTAATTCCGCTTAATCCTAATTCTTTTAGTTCATTTCTCTCAATAACTTTGGGCAAATACTTTATAAATTCGTGAAAACATCCTGGTTTTTCCTTACTAAAGTCTCTTTCGATTATTTTATTTTGTTCCTCTTTCGAGTCAGAAGTCAAATTCACGGTTTTATGGATATAGTTCTTTTCCGTAATTCCGTTTTTATTATCGTGAAAAATGTTAAAGTCAGACATATTCAAAGAAATAATATTTTCTGATTGAGCTGCTTCTGTAATCTCTCGACTTATTTCTGAATTTGAGTCAAAAACAAATTTTTCTCCTTTTGTTCCGAAATGATAGGTCTGTTTTCCAGATGGAAGTTTATAATCACTATATTCGACTTGAGCTAAAACAAAAATCAATACTTCTTGATTTGTTCTTTTAATCGTGGATTCAATAATTTCTAATGCTCTAAAATCTTTCATTTATTTCGTCGGTTAAATGTGCTACAACGGGATTTTATAAGATTTGTGCGACTGGAAAATCGGAGATTTTTCGGACGTAGCAAATCGTTTGTTGGATGTTTGTCGGTTTGTTATTTAGTTTAAATGTAAGCATAAATTTTATGAGGTGTTGTAAAACGTTTTATTTCCTTATCAATCGTTCAGGATTTATAAAAAAATCAGACCGTGATATATTTTTCTCAAAAAATCTAATCAATTCTTTTTGTGAACTAAAATCAGTCTTTCTCAACTTATCAGATACTTCACTATACTCCAAGGTATCATTTTTTATTCTCACTCCGTAAAATGTATTTAACTTTTCTCCTTTTCCACCATCAATTATCAAATTCATTATCGTAAATCCTTTAATCTTTTTTGTATATCCTTCAATAATATCTTTCTCTCCAGATATTATCATTTCAAATCTAAAGTCTCCCTTATTTTTAATTTCTAGTGAATCTTTTGGACTATCCATTGCTACCCAAACTCCAATTAGATTTTCGTCAATTTTTTCATCATTCGGTAATCCGAATATTGATTCTAATGCACAACTCATTAAAATTAACAAGAGTGAAATTCCTAAAATTTTCTTTTTCATTTTTTTCATTTTCGTAATGTTTTACAACGGTATTTTATAAGATTTGTGCGACTGAAAAATCGGAGATTTTTCGAACGTAGCAAATCGTTTGTTGGATGTTTGTCGTTAATGTTAGTTCGAATGTAAGCATAAATTTTATGAGGTGTTGTGGGTAGTTTTAACTTGGTTCCCAAAAATCAATTCTTCTTAATTTATTATTTGAAAAGAAAAACATTAATCGATTTTCTGATTTTTCTCCGTTATTATAAATTATTCCAATATCGCAAGTCAAATAATCTGTTTTATCTCCGAAAATATTTATCTTACTCATTGTCGAACAATCTGCTGGAAATATTTGTTTAATATCATCCAATGTTGTGTTTTTATCAAAAGTGTGAGAATTTACTGAAAGAGTTTTGATTTTTTCATCAAGGATGACTGAACCCAAATGACATTTATTCGTTTTCTTATAATATTCAAAATAGGTTTGTCCTAAATAAACCAAAGAATCTGCAACAGACATATCCATCAATTCAGGAATTGGAGTTATACTGTCAATCTTATTTGTCATTTTTAGTTCATCAAAATCAATTACATAAGAAATCTTATTATTCAATTTCAATGACTCAATTTTGACTGATTGAGCATTTATTGAAATTGTTAAAATCAAAAATGATAGTAATATTATTGTCTTTTTCATTTTTTATCTAATTACCCACAACTTGTTAGAATATGGAAAGTTGCGGTTGGTAAAACGTAATTTTCCGATGTTTAAATTTAATATTTTTTTGTTTTAGAAACATTCTATTTTATTGAATTTAGCAATTTTTTATATGCGGTGTTGTAGCAAGTTTTTTATAAACTTCCAATAAATATTCTAATTTAAAGTAATTAATATTCATAAAACTTAATTTACTCAAATCGTATCTGATAATTTCTTTTTCTCCTTGAATTTTGTAATCTATCCAAGCTCCTCTAAATCCCTCCGTCATTGATTTATCAAAATCAAGTTTTAAATATGAAAAATTACTCCATTTAATCAATCCTACATCTTTCAGCGAAACTCCATTATAGTTTATGACTAATAAAGGCTCATTATTCAGTAATATGTCAGAATATGATTTTATCTTGAATTCTTTATTTCTGTACAGATTGTTCAATATATTCGTGTTGTCCTCTGCAAGTTTAGTTTTCTTTAATTCTCTAATTAGATTTTTATCGTTTTTTGAACATAGTTCATATTTTGTATAAAAGTGATTATCAGGATATATGAGATTTTTCCTTTCTGCTAATTTTATTAAAATTTCTATATCATCAATTTTCTTAAAACTCCATATCTTCCATTTAGCCAAAATATAACTCCAAAAAGGAGTATAGATTATCAATGAAATTGGAACAAATAATATCATTGAAATAAATGGGTGAAAATCAAACTCTTTCACAAAATATATACTTATCAAAATACCAAGTGACATAAAAATCAAGGCTGAAAATATAACTAAATATAGTCCAGTTTGTGTCGCTTTATAACTATCAATATATTTCATTTCGTAATTTGCTACAACGGTTATGTGTAAGGAACGTTGCGGTTTTGTGTGCGAAGATTTTCCGAAGGAAAATCAGATGTAACAAAACAGCAACGACCTTTGGTTTAGCCTAAAATAAGCAATGTTTTTTACACGGTGTTAGCAACTGGCTTTATATTTTTTCTGCTGTATATCCTTTGATAAATTCAAACATTTGTTTATCCGAAAATTCCTTAAAATGAACAGAATTTAAATGTGTATTAAAGGCTTTTTCATCTTTAAAGCTTTCCCATATTATGAATCTATTTTGGTTTTCAGTCAATTGTTGGACATCAAAAGTTATATTTCCAAATTCATTTTTCGTTTTGAGAGCTAACTTTTTCAACTCTTCTTTGGCGGCTTTAATTCGAATACCATCTTTTAGCTCAATTATTCCAGTTGAATTAAAATGATTTTCACTAGAAGTTACAGGCTCAATTAAATCCCATAGATTTCCATATAAATCTCTAAATACGGCTACTTTCCCATAAGGTTCAGTTTTAGGTTCTCGAACAAACTCTATTCCTTTTTTTTTAAATCGGTTATAATCTCGGTCAAAGTCATCTGTATTCATAAATAAAAAAACTCTGCCTCCTGATTGATTTCCGACAGTGGCTTTTTGAATTTCATTTGAGGCTTTTGCAATTAACAAACTAAAATCGGAATTCCCCTTCGGACTAATAAGCACCCATCTTTTATTTTCAGAAAGTTTAGTGTCCTCAATTAGATTGAAGTCCAGTTTTTGAGTATAAAAATCAATTGCTTTATCATAATCATTTACGATTAATGAAATATGTTTTATTTTTCTATGCATTCGGTTTTTCTCAGCTTGTTGCTAACGGTTTTGGGTTTGATTTCGTTGCGTTGGTTTAACACAAAGCTAATTAAAATTCTTTTACATTTGGGTTTTCAGAGGCTTGTCGTACAAAGTATTAACAAGCAATGAAATAAACCCGTTGTTAGCTAAAGTACTTTTACATCCATTTCCCAATATTCATTGGTTTTTTAATAATTTCTTTCATATTCTGAAATGTTTCTCCATTTGAGAATTTTCTCTTTCTATTCGTTGTGTTTTTAAAGATCTTTTTCATTTTCTCTTTTTTTAGATTATTTTCAAACTCTTTCTGATTCCAATATTCGATTTTTTCATCAAACTCATTTTGTTGAGCTTTTGTTAAATTCATTTTAGTTGACTCATTAATTATCAATTTTGAAATTATCTCAATTTTGTCATTTAATAAGATTTTCATTAATCTTAATTTATTTTGATTTTGGTTTGAAAAAGAATCTATACTTTCCGCAATATATTTTCGATTCTTATAGTGTCCAGATTCCGATATGATTTCAAGTAATTTAATCTTTTGTTTTGAAACAAAATCATTCATTATGAATCTCGGTATTCTGAAGTATAATATTTTATATAAGAATCTGAGCATTGGTATTTTAGCTAACGGTCTTGTATAAGAATAGTGCGGTTTTTCGTGCGAGGATTTTCCGATAGGAAAATCAGACGTAACAAAATTGCACGTACTCTGGATTAAGCACTAAACTACGCATTAGTTTTATACGTTGTTGTACAACGTACTTACTTTTCCGTATCGATTAACCAAGGATAAGTATATTCCGCTGTTGTTATTAATTCCTTTTTTAAATTCTCTCGGTCTAATTTCAATTCGGAATATTCTGCTCTTTCATAAAGTAGGTTATAGGCCGATTGATGAAGTCCGTATTTTTTTAAAGTATAAAAATCTAATTTCGCTTTTTCCGAATTCAGATTGTCATTATCAAATTCAATTTTTAATAGGTCAACCAAAGTGTCATTCACAAACTGGTTTTCGTAATTCAGTCGTTTTTTGTCCGATTTTATAGAGATGAATTCTTGGATAATTTCATAAACGATTGAGTCATTTTTTTCCATTTTTCTGCGATTCCAAAATTCAGCGTAATATTTGGTTTGTAATTCGGGTTTGTTGTAAGTCAGTTGTAAACTGTCAATTACATTTTCAAAATTCCGCTTTATGTAAATTCCTTGAATTAGGAAATGATTTTCACTTTTTGAAATTAGATTTTCAAGTTTTTCGTATCCGAACTTTTTAAACGATTCGTGAACCATTTTAAGATTTTCTGGTTTTCTTATCCACGTATTTTTTGTCCAATCCGAATGATTTAAATCGAAAAATGAAGTTTGTTTTTCTACATAAAATTCGGATTCACTTTTTTCTTTATTCACGCAAGAAATGAGTAATAAAATCAGAATACTTAATGTTAGCAGTTTGTTCATTCGTATGTTGTACAACGGGCTTTTATAAGATTTTTGCGACTGGAAAATCGGAGATTTTTCGGTGGTAGCAAATCGTTTGTTTAAATGTTTGTCGGTTCATTATTTAGTTTAAATGTGAGCATAAATTTTATGAGGTGTT
>Ga0208023_1000201_pt1 | contig 13697 bp, 16 predicted proteins | sample Colrivmet1370A02_FD_187625 | JGI IMG/M metagenome (GOLD analysis project Ga0208023, IMG submission 187625) | Estuarine microbial communities from the Columbia River estuary - metaG 1370A-02 (SPAdes) (version 2) | ecosystem: Environmental > Aquatic > Marine > Intertidal zone > Estuary | place... | reverse complement strand
TGGGCTGACCAACATCCTGGTCGGTATATAAAATTTGTCGCTGTAAATTACTGAGCTCTACAACATCATCATCCACCAGTGTCAGTGTTCCCACACCTGAAGAGGCTAAATACGGCGTGCATGCACAGCCTAATCCACCCATGCCAATGACCAACATACGACTGTCAATCAGTTTTAATTGACCGTCTATATCCATGCCCGGTAACAATAAATGTCGGCTATAGCGTAGTAATTGGTCGTCGGTCAGGATGTCCATAAATGCCCTTGTTTGGTGTAAAAATGCGCCGGCGCTTTGCTCTTATATCGGGTTATATCTGTTCCTATCTGTTCCTGTCTGGTTTTGCTCGCATCCAGTGGTTAACCGCGACACATCACCAACGGCCGGCTGCTTTTTCATCTTTTTCTTTTGCTTCAACCCAGAAATCGCCGTTGCGGGTCATTTCTTTTTTCCAAAAAGGTGCCTGGGTCTTCAATATATCCATAATAAACTGGTTCGCTTCAAATGCGGCGCCCCTGTGAGCACTACTGACAGCAACAAATACTATTTGGTCGCCCAGCGCTAATGCCCCATATCTATGGATGATCCGAATGCTGTTCAGATCCCAACGACGATGCGCTTCAATTTCTATTTCGGCCAGGACCTTTTCTGTCATACCCGGATAATGTTCCAGCTCTAGGCCGGTTATGAGACCGTCTCCTGAGAAATCTCTGACCAGGCCACTAAACATCACGATGGCGCCTTCTGTGTGATCACTATCGCGAATAGCCGCGTATTCCTCGGCAACGTTGAAATCTTCTTTTTGAACCAGAATCATGATTAGCCTCCGGTTACGGGTAAAAAGAAAGCAACTTCATCAGATGGGGACACCCTACATGCTTCATCAACCATGACCTGATTAACAGCGACTAATACGGCTCCCTTTTGAAATTTATCGGACCATGAAGGATCGCTATCCTGTAGCATTTTTCGAAGTTCGGCGACGGTCCCGCCCTCAAATGCATCACATTCGAGCTGGCTTCGGTCGAGATCTTCTCTAAGTTTGCCGAACAGCAATATCCGAATCATAGGTCTGCCTCAGTCTTTCGATTGTATTGTCCAGATTTGCCGCCTTCTTTTGTTTCAACCTGAATGTCTGTAATGCGCATGCCCGGATCAACTGCTTTGCACATATCGAATACGGTTAAGCAGGCAACAGAGACGGCGGTAAGCGCCTCCATTTCTACGCCGGTTTGACCCGCTAATTTACAGAGTGATCGAACCGCAACATGATCAGCATGCAGTTCAAAATCGATGGCGACTTTAGACAACATAAGCGGATGGCACAGGGGAATCAGGTCGCTGCATTTTTTACCCGCCTGAATGCCGGCTATGCGTGCCGTTTGCAACACATCGCCTTTTTTATGGCCAAACTGGGTAATTAACGCCATCGTCTCAGGCTTCATATAGACTTTGCCAGAGGCAACCGCTGTGCGCGTGGTCACCGGTTTGTCGCTGACGTCAACCATATTGGCTTCACCCTGTGCGTTCAGATGTGTCAGGCTCATCCTCGGGTCTCGCACAATTCGGTGGTGGATTTTTTTAGCTGGGCAACGAAATTACAAGGGCGATGACTGGCATCCAGCTGGCTCTTAATAATGTCCTCCCAGGCGGTTCGACAGGCATTGGTCGACCCTGGCATGGCGAAAATGACGGCTTTGTTTGCCATGCCGGCAACAGCGCGACTCTGAATAGTAGATGTGCCGATCTGGGAAAATGATATCTGACGAAACAACTCGCCGTAACCGTCCACTTCTTTATCAAATAGGGGTAGCAATGCTTCGGGCGTTGAATCTCGATCAGTAAACCCTGTTCCACCCGTGACCAGAATCACCTGAATATGATCAGTAGCAACCCATGCAGAGACAACGGCTCTTATTTTGTAAATATCATCGATAACAATTTTCTTGTCAGCAAGTAGGTGACCTGTTTGTTGCAATGATTCGGCTAAAAACTGCCCGGAAGTATCCGTTGATTCATCGCGGGTATCAGACACTGTTAATACAGCAATATTTAATGGCTCAAACGGAAGGGCTTTCTTGTGTCCCATGATGACCTCTATAAATTGAGTTGACTTTGTACATCCTGCCAATCGACAGTTGAATTGGTATTAATAAACACACTGGCATGTTCAAAAGGAATAGCCTGAGCCTGCAACGCTGCTAATAACGCTTTTATCGCATTGGGTGCATCGCCTGTAACGGCTTGGTCTACGAAGCGTTGTAATGCATCAGAAATTGGCACCACGAACGGCATGACACTGGCCTGAAAATAGACCGCGCAGTTACGGGCTTCTGCTTCAGATTGAAGGCGTTTCAGTTGTTCACTCGTCATCAGTGGCATGTCAACGGGTAAAACGGTCAACCAACCGGCATCGGGTAGATGTTTCAGCCCCGCGTGCAGGCCACTGCATGGCCCCATGTCGGGAATCACATCGGCTACAAACCCGGGTGCATTTCGGCTGATGATGACATCACTACAGTGAGAATTTAGTAACAAATTGCGGGTAAATTCCAGCATGGACTGATTGCCTCGCTGCAATAAGGATTTGTCGCTTCCCATTCGCAGAGACTTACCGCCAGCCAGCACAATGCCATAATGCTTCATCATTTTTCCCTATCCACCTAACATGGCCAACTGTGCAGTTGAGCCCGTGTTGTGCTCCTGTAAAAAATGACTGATTGGCTTAGTTTGCAGCACTTCTGATAAATAATTCTGTAATTCTATTTCCTTCCCAGGGACTAGCATCGGTGTCAGATCGTATCCGGAGTCACCAAATAAACACAGATGAAGTTTGCCAGATGAAGACACCCTAAGGCGGTTACAGGAATCACAGAAGTCTTTGCTATAGGGGGCAATAAACCCAATTTTTCCCTGATAATCGGCATGCTTAAATTCTTTAGCCGGTCCGGCCGCTTTGTCTCGAATCGTTTGTTGCCAACCGGTTTGCACTAACAGTTTCTGAACTGTTTCGGCACTGACGTGGTTGCTGGCGAAATAGTCGGCGTTATCACCGGTTTCCATTAATTCGATAAATCTCAGCGTGAGGTCAGAGTCCTTTACCCAATCGATTAGCTTATGCAAATCAGTCAGGTTGTATTGCTTTAATAGCACCGTGTTTATTTTAATCGTTTTAATGGCGCTTATTTGGGCCAGCTTTATCGCTTCTAACAACTTATCAAGCTCGTCTCTACCAGTAATGGCATCAAAAACTCTGGGGTCAAGACTGTCACAGCTGATGTTTAATGCATCTAAACCAGCGTCAGCCCAGCTGTCCAAGTATTTAGACATTTTATGGCCATTGGTCGTCATGACAACGGACTTAATGCCAGGAGTCTCTTTAAGTAGTCTGATAATTTGAGGCAGGTCTTTACGTACCGATGGTTCTCCACCGGTAATACGAATTTTCTCAATGCCCATGGCAGCAAACGCAGCTGCGATATGCCCAATATGATCAAGGCTTAGGCTGCTGTAATCAGCGCAGGGCATGCCGTCAGGCAAGCAATAATTGCAACGGTAGTTGCACAGGTCAGTAATTGATAGCCGTAAATAACTAAACTGCCGGCCAAAAGCATCTTGTAACATAGTCAACACCTTTCCAAAGTCGGGAGATCAATCTGTTTCCAGAATGACCCTGGCAGCTCAAGGCTGCGGCGAAAAAACCTTACCTGATTGGCTTAGGTTGAGACGCTTCGGGTTGCATAAGAAGTATACAGTGTAGGTCAATTTTTTTTAAAAAAACAGAACGGCTGAGGCATTAAAAACGCATTAACCTCCTCCATCTGATTATCCGGTCACAGAATGGAGCGCCACATAATACGTGCAAACGGTCGCGATTTGTCAGGCTTCCGCGAAATAGAACAAGTGACGTTTAGTTTGGGCTGACTTGCGTCATCTTTTTGTCAGTTTGATAAAGCGGTGTAGGGCAGCATATTGATCCAATGGTCATTAAAAGCTGGATGATCTTGTGCAACCCAATGCCTGTTTCATAACATTTCTTGTAATGGTAATCGCTGAAAGCCCACTGAAACAGCCATCGCCCAATAAAACCATCAACTCACTACGGCTTTTGCCCACTGTCTTCTTTCAAGATTCCGTAAAGGCCTAGGCTCTATATAGGGCCAATGTGTTCCGGCTAAAGTACTGGCAAAGAAATTTTGAGCGCCTAAAATTAACGTATTGATTTTCTGGAGCAATACCAATGGCTGAAAGTTCTATGGCACAACATGATAAAAACAAAGAATTAAAAGTATTTCTATTTCTTACCGTAGTAATGGCGCCTGTTCTTTCTGTTGCCATTATTGCCGGGTATGGATTTATTGTGTGGATGATGCAATTGCTGAATGGGCCTCCGGGGTTTTGATCCAGGATTAAACCATGACTATCGATTACAGCAAACGTGCGCTTTTTTCCAGAAAGATATTCACTCCGGAACAGTCTCTTCCCACGCCACTGCGTCCGCCGGGAGTGGCTAGCGAAGACCGCTTTATTAAAGACTGCACGCGATGTGACCAGTGCATCAAAGCCTGTGCAGAGCAGATTCTTTTTAAAGGGTCTGGTGGTTATCCAGAGATTAGTTTTGAGACGGGAGAATGTACTTTTTGTTTTGACTGCATTGCGACTTGCGAGCCAGGTGCGTTAACAATGGAGCAGCTACCATGGGCCTATGTTGCAACGACAAATAGTCAATGTCTGCCGGTAAATGGTGTTGCTTGTCAAAGTTGTCAGGATAGCTGTGATCAAAATGCTATTGAATTTAACTATACCAAAACAATACCAACACCCGACATTATCAATGAGCGCTGTAACGCCTGCGGTGCCTGTGTATCGGTTTGCCCTACAAAGGCTATCTCAATCCAATTACCAGCAAAGAGAGACACCAATTGAATAACGAAATTCATATTTCAAGCTTAGTCGTACACTGTATGCCCGAGAACCTGAGTTCTGTAAAACAACGCCTAATGGATCTCAATATTGATATTGAGTTCCACGGAATTGAGGAAGCTGGAAAGTTAGTTATCGTTCTCGAGTCTGAAGGTAAAAAAGGCATTATGAATAGCATTGATCAAATTAATGCTACCGAAGGCGTACTTAATTCAGCACTTGTTTATCATCAGATAGCAGAAGCATCAGAACTAGATGAAGCAGCAGAGCTTCCTGATGATTTTGTTTTTCCTGAACATATTATCAATGAACATTCTTCTAATAATCCAAACCCAACTGAATCTGTGGACACGCACTCTGCAGGAGGCCCTTTATGAGCTCATCAAAAACAGGTATTCAAATCACTCGACGTGATTTAATAAAGGCACAGGCCGCCATGACAGCTGCGGCTGTCGCGGGTATGTCTATTACTGCAAACGCCACCAACCTTATTGCTTCAAGCGCCGATAACCAATTGAAATGGTCTAAAGCGCCTTGTCGTTTTTGTGGCACAGGATGTGGCGTTAGTGTTGCAACCAGAAATGGCAGGGTTGTAGCAACACATGGCGATGTTGAAGCTCCGGTTAACAAGGGTCTTAACTGTGTTAAAGGGTATTTCTTAGCCAAAATCATGTATGGCAAAGACCGTTTAACTCAGCCATTGCTGCGTAAAAAAGATGGAAAGTTCCATAAAGAAGGCGATTTTACTCCGGTATCTTGGGATGAAGCTTTCGACATTATGGCAGAAAAATGGAAAGCAACACTGAAAGAGAAAGGCCCTGATGGAATCGGATTCTTCGGTTCAGGCCAATGGACAGTGTGGGAAGGTTATGCTGCTTCCAAGTTGATGAAAGCAGGATTTTTATCGAACAACCTTGATCCTAATGCGCGTCATTGTATGGCATCTGCTGTTGGTGGCTTTATGCGTACTTTCGGAATCGATGAGCCGATGGGCTGTTACGATGATTTTGAAAATGCCGATGCCTTCGTACTCTGGGGCTCAAATATGGCCGAAATGCACCCCATATTATGGACCCGATTAACTGACCGTCGATTGAGCCATCCGCATGTTAAAGTTGCCGTATTATCAACTTTCGTGCATCGCAGCTTCGATTTAGCCGACATACCAGCCGTATTTACCCCGCAGACAGACTTGGTGTTGTTGAATGCAATTGCTAACTACATCATTGAATCGGGTTCTGTTAATAAGGACTTCGTATCCAAACACGTTAATTTCCGAAAGGGTAATACCGATATTGGCTATGGTTTACGGCCGACTCATCCGTTAGAAATGAAAGCTAAAAATGTTGATAATGCTGGCGGTTCAACTCCGATAGATCTTGAAGAATTCGCCAAATTCGTGTCGACCTATACCTTCGAATATGCCGAGAAAATGTCAGGCGTACCTGCGGCGACGATTGAAAAAATTGCCAAGCTGTATGCTGATCCAAAAACCAAGGTTATGTCACTGTGGACCATGGGTATTAACCAACATACACGTGGTGTGTGGGCAAATAATCTGCTGTATAACATTCATTTGCTTACCGGTAAGATTTCAGAGCCAGGCAATAGCCCGTTCTCATTGACAGGCCAGCCATCTGCATGTGGAACCGCGCGTGAAGTAGGAACCTTTGCTCACCGATTGCCTGCTGATCTGGTTGTTAATAATGAGGAACACCGTACCTACTCCGAGAAGAAGTGGAAAATTCCTAAAGGTATTCTAAACGGAAAAGTAGGGGCTCACGCCGTATTGCAAAGCCGGAAGTTAAAAGACGGTGACATAAACTGTTACTGGATCCAGGTTAACAATAACTTACAAGCAGCACCGAATATGAATGAAGAAACCTATCCGGGATATCGTAATCCGGATAACTTCATTGTAACGTCTGATGCTTATCCTACCGTAACCGCAGAAGCCTCTGACCTGATTTTACCGACCGCAATGTGGGTCGAAAAAGAAGGTGCTTATGGAAATGCTGAGCGGCGCACCCAGTTTTGGCACCAACTTATTGACGCACCAGGCGAAGCGCGATCAGACTTATGGCAGCTAATGGAATTCTCAAAGCGGTTTAATATTGAAGAAGTATGGCCTGCAGATATTCTTGATGCGAATCCTGAGTACAAAGGCAAAACAATGTTTGACGTATTGTTTGCCAATGGCCAGGTAGATAAGTTCCCACTATCTGAAACCGCTACCGAGTATAAAAACTTCGAGTCTGAATATTTTGGTTTCTATGTACAAAAAGGTCTCTTCGAAGAATACGCTAACTTTGGTCGTGGAAAAGCACACGATTTGGCGCCGTTTGATATGTATCACCAGAGTCGTGGTTTACGTTGGCCTGTCGTTGATGGCAAAGAAACCCAGTGGCGTTTCAAAGAAGGTTCTGACCCCTATGTGAAACCAGGTACGGGTTGGGAATTCTATGGTAAGCCAGATGGTCGAGCAGTCATTTTTGCACTGCCTTATGAGCCACCAGCAGAATCGCCTGATGAAGAATTTCCGCTATGGCTAAGTACTGGCCGTGTATTGGAACATTGGCATTCAGGATCTATGACACAACGAGTACCCGAGTTGTATAAGGCGTTCCCAGACGCGGTTTGCTTTATGCACCCGGACGATGCATCAGCTCAGGGAATGCGACGCGGCGATGAAGTAAAAGTGATCTCTCGTCGGGGTGAAATCAAAACCCGCATCGAAACTCGTGGACGTAATAAGCCACCTAGAGGGCTGGTTTTTGTACCCTGGTTTGATGCCAGCCAGTTGATCAACAAGGTGACGCTGGATGCAACTGATCCATTGTCGAAACAAACCGATTTTAAAAAGTGTGCAGTTAAAGTCGTGAAGGCATAAGGAGACCAACATGAAAACGCTAATCCTATCTTTGGTAACCCTGCTTGTGGCCGGCACGTTGGTTATGGCAGAAACTCAAGTGGCGACCCTTCGCGGAAGTACAGACTTAACCGCAGAACCTACACCACCGATTATGCAACAAGCCGAAAATAAAGATTTGAAGCGGGAGCGAGCATATCCTCAGCAGCCACCGACAATCCCACATAAAATAGATGGGTATCAGGTTGATCTGAACTTTAACAAATGTTTGAGCTGCCATAATCGAAAAACCGCTGAAAAATCTCAGGCGCCGATGGTGAGTATTACCCACTTTCAAAACCGAGAAGGACAGTTCCTGATTGATGTAACACCCGCACGATATTTCTGTAACCAATGCCATGTGCCTCAACTGGATGCAATACTCCTAGTTGAAAATATGTTTATTGATATGGATACCTTGGTAAGCCAGGGCAAATAGTAACGGAACTGAAATATTTAATGAGGTAATAAGGTGAAAAAACTCATCACGATGTGGAAAGAAAATTGGCATATATTGTCGCGTCCAAGCGTGCACTATTCCATAGGCTTTCTGGTCATTGGTGGCTTCCTTGCAGGTATTATTTTCTGGGGTGGTTTTAACACTGCCATGGAAATAACCAATACAGAAAAATTCTGCACAAGCTGCCACGAAATGGAGAATAATGTTTTTGAAGAGTTAAAAACGACCATTCATTATTCTAACCGATCCGGCGTTCGGGCTATCTGCTCGGACTGTCATGTGCCACACAACTGGACCAATAAAATGGCCCGTAAAATGGCAGCGTCTAAGGAAGTCTGGGGCAAAATTTTTGGAACCATTAATACGCCAGAAAAGTTTGAAGCCAAACGACGTCATTTGGCTGAAAATGAATGGGCCCGCTTTAAAGCGAATGATTCTTTAGAGTGCCGAAACTGCCATAACTTTGATTCAATGGACTTTACTCGTCAAAGCACTCGTGCCGCTGACCAGCATGCGGAAGCCCTGACTGGCAATGATCCTAGTCGAGAAACCTGTATCGATTGTCACAAAGGAATCGCGCATCGGCTTCCTGATATGGCTGGTGTACCAGGTTACTGATTGGATTGAAGGCACGTGAATCTACACCAAAAAGGAAAGCAATGGCTTTCCTTTTTTTTATCCCAGTAAATAAGTGAGCGCTGTGACGCTGCCGACATTGCGTTCGATCCGATAGTCAGGAATCCTCACATTGTGATTCATTAGCACAAGTATTGTGAAGCGTGCTCGATTACTCGTGCTTTCATCAAAAAAAGCATTCTTCTGGAAATGCAGAAAAGGATTTAAGCAATAGAAATGTTATTGGTAGCTTCATAGGCATTTAAGGCTAAAAGTACGCGCGCGGCAGTGTTTACCTGGCTTGCGCTGTTAAATGCGTAGTTGCCAGATCAAAAGCCAGTCCAATGATCTACAAGATCAGAATCGCGCGCTTCTATTTTCCAAACATTAACTATTTTCTGTTTGTGAATAATATAAAAGACGCTGCCCACGCAATTTTTATTAGAATTCCTTAGGGGCATAGCCCGTCACAACTTTGACACCGATCTCACGACCTACTGCAGTCAATGGGTGCACAACAATCAGGCCACGCACGGATTTTTTTAATTTCCCCATGTCTGCTTGTTCGGCTTGGGTTAGCGGGCGGTTAAAGGCTAGAGCGGTAATGCTACGGCCTTTGCTGCTATTTTGACGTGTCTGTAGTTGTTTGTAACTGGCAATTTTTTTGTTGGCTTTGTCCAGCTTACCTTGAAAGTAAATAACTCTTTCTTGGTCGTTACGCTGCTGTGCGGCTAATAGTTTGTTTTTACAAACATCGAGTTGATTGTTCAACTTCTGCAGATCGTTCTTTATATTCATGGGGGGGTACCGTATAAACTGCTCTATGAATTTCGTGAGCGGTCATTGTAACAGCTAGTGAGAGAATGAGATGCAAATAACAAAGGCCTGGCCACAATCAATGGGTACAGGGTCATTGATGTGCTGTGTATTTTTGGCCTCTGTGAACACCTAATTTCACTAACTGTGAACACCAAATGTTGCCTAGCCTGAACGGTTTTACCTCCTTGTGATATTTAAGGTAGAGATGGGCGTCCTAGTTACTAATCATGCCTAAGATCTAGCCGTTAGTCCTGTGAGCCGTCAACTCGGCCAAAAGCCAATGCCCAACCCGATGGCACCAAATACCACAGCAAAAATACGGTCGAACCACTGTTTTGAATTGAAGTAAGCCGTTCTTACACCCGCACGGGAAAACAACAGGGCATAGAGCTGAAATACCACCAAACCCTGAAACACGATAATGAAGTTGAGCAACATAATCTCAGATATCGGGGTGTTCTGTGGAATGGCGATGGAATATAACGAGACAAAAAACAAGATGGCTTTCGGGTTGGTCAGGTGCAATGCCACACCGCGCCAATAGCTCTGAGCCCAAGTACGACGTGGGGTAGTCGGTTGGGTTGTTAATGTGGTCTTGGTCCGTGAGGCCATGGCTGATTGCCACGCCATCGTCAACAAATAGGCGGCGCCCAAGTACCGCAAGCCGGTAAATATCCAAGGCTCGGTCATCATCAATGCGCTAATGCCAAAGGCGGCCGACAAGGACCATATCAGCGAACCTGTGGTAATGCCAAAAGCAAGGACAGCACCCTGCTGCCGCCCCTGTGACATAGAGGCATTGGCTACCGCCAAGGTCGCTGGCCCCGGGCTAACAACCGCCAGAAATGCAGCAAAAATAATGATACCGTAATTCACTTCCACCCAGACCACACTCCTTGAATCGTTGTAGTGTCACCGTTGAACCCGCAACGGTTAATCTCAGCCCTGCCTAGCGCCTTATCGTTAATGCATTGGTTACCAATAGCGGGGAGTATATAACACTGCTGGCAGCGGAAAGGCACGTACTTTCAATCACAGGTATACGAACAGCCAACCACGCGTCTGCCCAAACACCATGCGGAATGTGGCAAAGAGATGAACAGGGTATGGCGGCAGTGATTGGCGGTAAGGGCACACTGGAATCATTGGTCCTTGACAGAAAGTATATTTGTACTGTGTCATGGAAAAGGCCATCTAAAAAGCATCCTTGTGGAATCCGACCTGCTATTAGTCGTTCAGGGGATATCGCATAATATAAAATAGGCATAGAACATGTGTTTTAGTATTAATTACCATAATTATTAAAAAAACTTACTTATTCCTAGTTTTAGCCCTTTGACATCTGAATCTATTTTTAAATCAAATAGTGATGAGTCACCAAATTTCTTTGTTAAATTAATCTCCGTAATTTTAATGGAGGTTTGAACACTTATTGATACAGTATTTCTAGAATATATGATTCCAAAATTTGGCTGTAAGGATGTATTACTAATTGTCGGCATAAAATAAGCAGCCATCCCCTTAATCTCAAAAGTAGGCCCAATTCCAAATGACGCTACAACGCCCTGGACATCATTCCATCCTAAATTCAATGTCCAGGATGGCTTAAGCAATTTATCCCAGCCAGTTTTAATTGCCTTTATTTCAAAAAGGCTAAAGTCACTAAAATTAGAATCTGCATCAATTGTGAAATTGAAAAATCTCAATTCACTAAAATCTGAAGGATACTTGGGATACATTTTGTGGTTTTTTTCAAATGCAGAAAATGAAAAAGTTGGATCGGCAATGGTTTTACTTAGAACTACTGATGCACCAATTCTTTGGTTTTTACCAAACTCCCAATAACTTTTATTTTCGATTTCAATTTTATTAAAAGAATATCCTCTGGCATTTTTAAAACAGTGGTAGCCGGAAACCGGACCCCCAGTTTGCCTAAATTTAATATGTGATGCTAACCTATAGAATGACTTGTCATATTCACTAAGGCCATTTTCTGCACAAATTCTAGACGCTATTTCAAAATCTATATTCTTGATTTTTTTAAGTTGCTCTACATGTGGCGCCCTAACTTTTAATACTTCTCCGTAATCTTTAGAAATTAGAAATTCTATATAGTTCTCTGGAATTGTAAACTCAATATCCGATGATAATGAAAGATATGTGTTAATTAGCTTAATTAACTCTGATGTGCAGTTTCTGAAAAAAAAATTATATTTATCTGTAGTATTAATAAGCCGAAACATTTCTTCAATGAGCCATTTATCATTGCCTTGCAAACTTTTTATACCAACTTCAACGACACTTCTTTCATCTGTATATAAATATTTGTCTAAATATTCATAATAATTAACCACCTTATATGAAGCAGGAAGTGAACCAAATGCCCCGTCAAGGTACTGGCTTAGAGTTATATTTCCTGATGTGTCTGCTGTAAACATGAAAACAGGCGAAAACATAGGCATCTCTTCGCTATAAAATAAAAGTGCAAAGTGCCCGAAGAAAGACATGGGATTATTAACAGTCTCTGTAGAATAAATTATTCTAATATCAGTATCTGAAAATTTTTCTTTGAATGTCATTAACTTTGAACAATACTGATATTCGGATTCACTCAGTACCGAATGAGTGGCAGTTTGATCACAAATCCTTGAATTTATGCTAGGTGTTCTTTCGATCGCATTTGCATAGCCATAGAAGAGGCTAAGAAGGAATAGATTTAATACAATTATTTTCTTAGAGAGATTCATCAATAACATTTAACTTTATAAGTAGTTCTCTAGGACTTTTCGATGTAATGACGTCTTGGTCATTAATTTTATACACTATGTCAACACAGTATTTCTGGCTGTAACCATAAAGAGTAGTTAAATATTCACCTCCGCCATCAATTACGTCGTTTATAATTTCAAAGTAATTTTTATAAACAAATTTTAATAATAGATTCTGATTGCACTCAACAGTTTGGACTGATTGAGCATTGTAGGAGATTAGACTCCATAATATTATGAAGCCTAATTGCCTATAGGCTTTATTCTGCTTCAAGTTCTATAAATACCGTTCCAGGCTCGTAATAAAATGCCGCGCCTGTTATTATATCGGTAGTACTGTAATCCCAGAAGAAGCTTAACAAAGTTATCGGGTCGTATTTTTTTGTAAGTTGTTGCGTGAATGTCTTATACCCTTCTTTTTCAATACGGATATTACTATAAACATTCTTTTTAGCTTCAAGTGTAAAAGGTGTTTTTCCCATTAGTTGATTATCAAAATAGACACTTGCCCCATCTGGGTTTGATTGTACATTAACAGTCTGTGTTGTTCCTTTAATTACGGTTGCGCACCCAGCAATTAAGGTTACAGCAATCAAAGCAAAAATAAGCTTTAAGTTTTTCATGATTGTCTCTCCTAATTTTTTATATCCAATCTACGGTAGAACTTCTGTTCTGTTATTTAGGTTTGTATATCTTCGCAAATACAAACTTTTTGTAACACAAGTGTGGGGATTGTTCGGCATAAAATCAGGAGAGTAGGTGGAGGGTCATAGAATAGCATCCCTGTTTAATATTCATTTACCAACATCCATGTCTTTTGCCTACAAATGTGTAGCAACCTTGCAAAGGTCGCTTTCACGTTACCATAAATAGATAACATTTCAAAATAGATATGTATGTTTGTTGATTTTCATCAATCTAGAATAAGAACTTAAATGAGTAATGACCAAGTGCATTGCAGTATTAGGTATTGATCATAAAAAAACCCAACGGTCAGACGGTGTCTCAGCGTTGGGTTGTGCTTACTGTGTCCGACGGTGCTTTGTTACTCTACCGTTACCGATTTTGCCAAGTTACGAGGTTGGTCAACGTCGGTGCCCTTGATGATGGCGACGTGATAGCTCAACAACTGCAAAGGAATGGTGTACAACACCGGTGCCATATAGTTGTCGATGTCGTCCATCTCGATCACTTTAATGCCGTCCA
>Ga0208023_1000180_pt1 | contig 14453 bp, 14 predicted proteins | sample Colrivmet1370A02_FD_187625 | JGI IMG/M metagenome (GOLD analysis project Ga0208023, IMG submission 187625) | Estuarine microbial communities from the Columbia River estuary - metaG 1370A-02 (SPAdes) (version 2) | ecosystem: Environmental > Aquatic > Marine > Intertidal zone > Estuary | place... | reverse complement strand
ACTGACCGTTATGGCGCATAACAAACGTGCGGTCTCACTTTACCAACGCTTGGGATTTGAAATTGAGGGCCGTCATGATAAGTCCCTGCGTGTCGATGGTGAATGGGTTGATGAATTTACCATGGCATTGCTTATATAATCGGGTTAGCCACAAAGTACTTTGGATGCATTTGATAATGTTGGCGTTCGATTTTTTATAGTCATTGGGAAAACATTTTATCCGCGGCTTCCTTCTTTGCTAAATGAATTAGTTTATTGGAATTAAATTGATGAAGATTACAGTGGTTGGGACGGGCTATGTGGGCATGTCAATGGCCGTGCTACTTTCACAAAAAAATGATGTGATTGCACTAGACATCGACGCTGGTCGCGTGGCCAATATCAATGCAAAGCAATCGACCATAGATGATGACCTCATTCAAACCTATTTGAATGAAAAATCACTGTCACTTAAAGCGACTTTAGACAAGCAAGAAGCCTATCTGGATGCAGAGTTTATAGTAATTGCTACGCCAACAGACTACGACCCTGACAAGAATTTCTTTAACACGTCGTCGGTAGAATCCGTAATATCGGATGCCCTTAGTATTAACCCCAATGCAACCATAATCATAAAATCTACCGTGCCAGTGGGTTTTACAAAAAGAATGCGGTCGCATTTAGGTGTTACCAATATCCTTTTTTCGCCTGAATTTTTGCGCGAAGGCAAAGCGTTACACGACAACCTGCATCCTTCTAGAATCGTCGTCGGTGGCCATACGTTCGAAGCCAATGCATTTGCAAATCTGTTGGCGGATGGCGCATTAAAGCAAGATTTAGATATTCTGTTCACGGACTCCACAGAGGCTGAAGCGGTTAAGCTATTTTCCAATACCTACTTGGCAATGCGTGTCGCGTTTTTTAACGAATTGGATACTTACGCAGCAACACATAATTTGAGCACCCGACAAATTATTGATGGTGTTTCATTAGATCCGCGTATTGGCAATTTCTATAACAATCCTTCATTTGGTTACGGTGGTTATTGCTTGCCTAAGGATACGAAGCAGCTACTGGCAAATTACGATGATGTCCCACAAAACATCATGCGCGCCATTGTAGACAGCAACACCACGCGAAAAGACTTCATTGCAAGTGAAATTCTAAAGCGGAATCCCAAGGTTGTGGGCATCTATCGCCTTGTTATGAAAGCAGGGTCAGACAATTTTAGGTCCTCTTCGATACAAGGCATCATGAAGCGGATTAAGGCGAAGGGCGTTGAAGTTATTGTTTATGAACCAGAAATCAAAACAACGAGCTTTTTTAATATTCGGGTTATAGCAGATATAACAGCGTTCAAATCTGAGGCTGATGTCATAGTGGCCAACAGGGTTACCTTGGATATTTCAGATGTTTTTGAGAAGGTCTATACCCGTGATCTGTTTGGATCTGACTAATTACCTTTAATTGTAATCCTAAAAAATATCTGCATCGGTCAATAAAGAAAAGGACTTGTCATGAAATTTGCCATTGCCGGTACAGGCTATGTTGGCCTCTCAAATACGTCTATGTGATTACGCCAACTGGAATCGCTCAAAAATTGCCCTAACAGGGCGGTTTTTGCAGCGGAAGCTAGAAGAGTACGAGGCGTTGAAGAAAGAAATCGAATTGCTCAGAACCAATGCGAACCAAACAGAAAAAATGCTTGCATTGACAGATAAGGAAAACGCCTACAAATGACTAGCCGAACAAAAAATTATTATAGCCAGGTTATGAACACCATTGGCTATAAGGCAGTTGCTATTCTGGCTACCTATATTGCAATGCCGATGATGATCCATTATTTAGGCTCTGAAAAATATGGCATCTGGTCTACTTTGTTGACGGTCGTTACTTGGGTGGTATTTTTTGACCTTGGCATAGGAAATGGCCTTCGCAATAAGGTTGCAGAATCACTGGCGAATAAAAACCGAGTTACAGCGCGGGAATTCATAGCTACTGGCTATAGTTTGATTGGCATTATCTCGATATTTTCATGGCTTACCTTAATGGTTTCGTCAGCTTTTATTCCATGGCAGGGGGTTTTTAATACGACTGTTATAGAAGAAACGACGTTAAGATTGTGCATGCAAATAACTGGCAGCTTTATAATATTTAATTTTTGGATTGGCTTAGTTCAAGCGTTGTTAGGGGCGACACAAAATACGTCTATGAGCGCATTGGGGCAGTCGCTGATAAATATTTTTGTTATCTTACTTTTATATATGAGCCGCGAGATTTACGAGGCGAGTTTGCTCCTTATGGCAGTTATATATGGTTCCTCGATAGTCATTTCAAACGGGCTGTTGAATCTTTGGTTCTTTAGAAAAAATAGAGATCTCGTTCCCTATTACCTGATTAAAAAAGGCCGCATAAACGCCATATTGGCATTAGGCTCCAATTTTTTCATTATTCAACTTGCTGGGTTGGTTATATTCACAACAGATAAAATGCTCATCACACAATTAATTGGCCCCGCTAGTGTCACCCAGTTTGATATTGTTTTTAAATTAATGTCAGTAGCTATTTTGGTTCACACTATAGTGTCGAGCCCTTTATGGTCCGCATATACTGAGGCAATGACCGTAGGCGACAAAAGTTGGATTAGAGATATGCTTGTCAAACAGCTACAGTTCTTTATGCTGATAGCTATTGGTATTGCCGTATTGGTTGCCACCGCGCGCCCTTTGATTTCGCTGTGGATTGGCGACGATATCTCCATTTCAACGGCAGTGATCGTTTCACTTGGAACCTATGCAGTAGTGGTTACTTGGAACAACGTATTTGCGATGATCGTTAACGGTATTGGAAAAATAAAGGTTCAATTGTACGCAGCGCTTATAGGAATGCTCATTAACATTCCTTTATCAATCGTATTTGTAAAATATTTCGATTTAGGCATTAGCGGAATAGTATACGGCTCAGTTTTAAGTTTGCTAATTGGCAGCATTTCCATTCCGTTACAAGTCTATTTTAATAGGAAGGAATGGCTTGGTATTTAGAGCATTTTTTTGTCTAAGTAATATTTCAATTGAGAATCATTTAAAAGGAATGGCACGGTGAATTATTTAAAATCTAAAGTAAGTGGGTACACTGCGATTTTGAAAACAATGCTAGGTATGAAAGTAAACTACAAAATTGGAAATGGCCGTCTGACTCTACCTGCTAACCATATGTTACCAGTATATCAAAAAGCACACCCTTTTTATGATCGTTTTCTTCCTCACTTAGCCCAATATATGCCACTCAATGGAGTTGTCATTGACGTAGGCGCCAATGTTGGAGATACATTGTTAGGCATGTGGGATTCTAACCCAAATTTAACCTATGTTTGTATCGAGGCAGACAAGGAATTTTTCTCAGACCTTGAAGCTAATGTCGCGATAATAGCCGCAAATAATAGTGACTGTAGTATCTACAGCGTGAATGAATTTGTAGGCAGTAAAGTTTCCAAAGTGTATTTGCAAGGTCAAGGTGGTACCAAGCACGCCGTTGAAGGTGGAAATATAGTCTCGAAAACTTTAGATAAAATAATTTCTGATTTTGATATTAAAGAACCAATTAAGCTAATAAAGTCTGATGTGGACGGTTTTGATTTCGACGTTATTAATTCCGCAGGTCATTTGCTAAAACAGAAACCATTGGTATATTTTGAATGTGATTATAGAACTTATGATCAATTAAATAGCTTCAAACTGTTGATTAAAGATTTGATTGCTATCGGGTATACGAAGTTTGCCCTGTTTGACAACTTTGGCCAGTTAATATTTATGGGTGGTAATTTGGACCAGATCATACAATTATTTGACTACACTTATCGGCAGAATATGGGGCCTTGTACCAGAACAATATACTATTTCGATATATTAGGTTTCACTAGCGCTGATGAAGGATTTGTATCGGAAATGCTAAATTCTTATATTGAAAATAAATTAAATGCATAACGTGAGAAAATACCATATGGATCATGATTGTAGGTGTTGTGGGCAGGTCTCTAAATATATCTTTTCTGGTCCACTATTAAATGTAGACGTCTCATATTATTAATGTGAGAACTGTGGGTATGTACAAACCGAATCTCCTTATTGGTTAGATCAAGCATATTCCGATGCCATAAATGACAGTGACACTGGAATCATGTCAAGAAACAACACTAACGCCCGTATTGTTCTAGGTGCAATGTTGTTGTTTGGAAAGCTTGATGGGGTAGTCATTGACTACGCTGGTGGTTATGGGATTTTAGTCCGATTACTCAGAGACTTAGGCATCGGTGCCCTTTGGTCAGATAGTTATTGCCAGAACCTGCTTGCAAAGGGTTTTGAATATACAAATGAAAATGCAACACTTGTGACGTCGTTTGAGGCATTCGAACATTTTGTACACCCGGCAGAAGAGTTAGATAGGCTATTGTTGATAGCACCAAACGTACTCTTGTCAACAGAACTCATAGCTGACGCAACACCGTCGCATGATGCGTGGTGGTATTATGGAAAGGAACATGGGCAACATATAGGTTTTTTTAGATTCAAAACATTAGAGAAATTGGCAAAGGATCGCGGCAAATTATTACTTCATTATGGTGGCTCGTATTTTTTAATCGTCGATAAACCTATTAGCAGAATGCTTTTGAAACTTACATTCCGAGGGAGAAGGTTGCTTCCATTTATATTGCGTCGGCAGTTAACTTCTAAAACTTGGGCAGACCATCTAGATATGGCAAAGGATAACTTGTAATGCGCATCGCTTTTGATTACCAAACCTTCGTGAATCAGCCTTACGGCGGTATATCTCGATATTTCGTTTGTTTGGCCAAAGGGCTTCATGATTTAAACAATGATGTAAGAATTTTTGCTCCTTTGCATCGTAATAATTACGTTGAAATGTTGCCAAGTAATGTTTTCTTCGGCCGTTACATCTCAAAGTTTCCTCCCAAAACGGGGCGGATTATCGGACTTTATAATAAGGTTCGGTCAAAAAGAAAGATTGTGGCATTCAATCCAGACATTGTGCATGAGACCTACTATTCGCGAGTGGGGACAGCGATAGAAAGTAGTAAGACCGTGATTACTGTTTATGACATGATTCACGAAAAATTTCCTGAGTATTTTGCTATCAATGACAAAACTTCAAAAGTTAAGGAAGAGGCGATAGCTAGAGCAGACCATGTTATTGCTATCTCTGAAAGTACAAAAGCCGATCTTATTGAGATATTTGGAACTGAACCTAGCAAAATCGCTGTTGTTTACCTTGGGTTCGGCGCTCCAACTAAAACTAGAGATAATCTAGACAGAGCAAAGCGAAATGACCGAGACTATATATTGTATGTTGGTAGTAGAGGCGGATATAAGAATTTTTCGGGATTTATTGAAGCTGTGTCGCAATCTGAAAAGTTAGTCTCTGATTTAGACGTTGTTGCATTTGGTGGTGGCGCATTTACGCAGCTGGAAATTGCGCAATTTAGGGCGCTAGGGTTTAAAGAAAACCAGATTAGAAATGTTAGTGGAAGTGACGAACTGTTAAGCCAGTATTACTCAGAAGCAAAGGCGTTTATTTACCCTTCATTGTATGAAGGGTTTGGGATACCGCCGCTCGAAGCAATGGCACACGATTGCCCTGTAGTCAGCAGTAATACGAGTTCTATGCCTGAGGTTATTGGTGACGCCGCTGAATATTTTTCACCAACCGATGTTGGTAGTATGACACGCGCATTGGAAAACGTAATGTATTCTGATGCTCGCATTGCGGACCTGCAAAAACTAGGGAAATTGAGAATTAAGGAATTTACCTGGGAAAGATGTGCCATTGAAACACTTAGAGTCTATCAAGCAGTACTTCAGGATAAGAAATGAAAAAGATTGCTTTAATTATCGGTATAAGTGGCCAGGATGGAAGCTATCTGGCTAAATTCCTATTGGGAAAAGGTTACATCGTCTGGGGTACATCTCGCGATCATCAAGGCAATAGTTTTAACAATCTCAAGCACCTAAATGTATTCGATAAAGTAAAAACAGTCTCAATGGTATGTGAGGATTTTCGAAGCGTGTTTTCAACGCTTACATCTTGTATGCCCGATGAAATCTATTATTTGGGTGGTCAATCCTCTGTCGGACTATCATTTGAACAGCCTGCCGAGACCATTCAAAGCGTTGTTCTTGGGACGCTCAATTTGCTCGAAGCATGCCGTATGATGGATAAGAATACTCGCCTATATCACGCCGGTTCGAGTGAATGTTTTGGTGATACAGATGGTCATCCGGCAAATGAAGAAACCGCTTTTAGACCGCGAAGTCCTTATGCCGTTGCGAAGAGTTCTGCGTTTTGGCTTGTGGATAATTACCGTGAAGCATACAACCTTTTCGCCTGTACTGGGATACTTTTTAATCACGAATCTCCCCTACGACCAACGAGGTTTGTGACACAGAAGATTATTGGAACAGTCAAAAGAATTTCAAAAGGCTCTGGTGAAAAGCTTGTGCTGGGTCGGATTGACATAGCGCGGGACTGGGGCTGGGCTCCAGAATATGTAGAGGCCATGTGGCTCATGCTGCAACAAGACAAAGCGGAAGATTTTGTAATCGCGACTGGGAAAACCTTTACCCTCCAAGATTTCATACGACTGGCCTTTGCTGAAGTTGGGTTAGATTGGACTGAGTATGTCACCCATGCTGACGAGTTTATGCGGCCAACTGATATTTTGGTTAGTAGTGCAGATCCAAGTAAAGCCTTAGCTAAGTTGGACTGGAAAGCAGAAATTGATATGCCGAACGTTGTGAAGCTCATGATGAGATCTTAGTTAAAATTTATCACCGTTTGTAGAATCAATACGGATCGTTAGGTGTTTTATGCCAAGGCCATTATAGTTCCTATTCGGTTGCGGGCAGCGGGTGTTGTTGTCGGACGAAACACTAGGTTTTATGGCATGCCGATTGTTTCGTTATTTGAAAATTCGACAATTACTATAGGTGATCGAGTAGTTTTTGTGCTCTGACAGTCGATTTACTGCCCTTGGGATAAATCACTCAGTGGTTCTTCGAACAACGCGTAGAAATGCAAAAATAGTCATTGGAAGCGACATCGGCGTCAGCGGAGGGACTATTTGTGCAGAACAATCTATTATCATTGGAAATGAGTGCCTAATTGGTGCGAATGTAACTTTGGTAGACAATGATTTTCACGCGATAACAGCCAATGGAAGACGATTTAATAATAATGAATCTGATATTAGTGCAGCTCCAGTAGTCATTTCGAACAATGTTTTTCTCGGTGCGCAATCTATAATTCTGAAGGGTGTTGTGGTTGGAGAAAATAGCATCGTTGGCGCAGGTACGATTTTAACAAGCAATGTAGACGCTGATGTTGTCGTTGCAGGAAGTCCTACAAAAATCATCAAAAAGCTTTGAAGGAATTAGATGTACAGAATATCCATACTAATTACATGTCACAACCGACGAGATAAAACACTTGCTTGCCTTGATGCATTATTTAAAAACAAGTTGCCTGAAGGTTACAAATTAGACGTTTTTTTAGTGGATGACGGTAGTGCAGATGGCACACGTAAGGCAGTTAGTGAACGATTTTCCGATGTGAGGCTCATAAAAGGTGATGGCAATTTGTATTGGAACGGAGGAATGCGCGTTGCCTGGGAGGCTGCTATAACTTCCGGCGTAACCTACGACTATTTTATTTGGTTAAACGACGACTCTCATGTTTACCCAGATGCTGTGCGAAAGGTAGTTGATAGTTTTGAAACGTTGGTAGGTACCGGTGAAACCCCTGGAGCTCTTGTTGGCACAATGGTTGACCCTACAAGTAAAAGGCCAACCTATGGTGGCCGTAGGTCTGTAAGTAAACTCAATCCAATGAAAATGTCAGGGGTTCTATCCCCAGGTGTTGACCCTGTAAAATGCCATTTTGTTAACGGCAATTTCACCATTATTTCTGCAAAAGCCTTTCAAGCAATTGGTAACTTAAGCGAAGCATATACTCATAGCATGGGTGACTTTGACTATGGGTTGCGGTTAATTGAAGCTGAGTTTACTTGTTGGGTGGCGCCGGGAACTTATGGGGAGTGTGAATCAAATAGTATGATTGGTGGTTGGCAGGATAACTCCCTTCCATTGCATGAAAGAGTCAAATTAATACGGTCTATAACACAACAGCCACCGTTAGATGAATGGATAATATTTATTAAGAGACATGCAGGACCGTTTTGGGTTCTCTACTGGTTGAGCGCAACAATACGGCATAAATTCCCAATCTATTGGCTGAAAATCCATGATTTCAAGCGAAAGTTTCGATGAAAAAAGTAACTATTATCCAACGTATTGTTCCGCACTACCGCCTTCCATTGTATCGGGTGATGGTAAAGGAACTTGCTAAGCATGGCGTCGAATTGACCATATTATTTGGGCAAGAGCGAGAAGGTACTGTGCCAAAAAGCATGACAAGCACAGAGTCTTGGATGCATAAAAGTAACAACATATATTTTTCTATATTTGGGCACGAAATTGTGTACCAACCATTTTTCATAAAGTCGTTTGGATATGATCTTGTTATTACAGAGCAAGCTAACCGGTTGGTTTTAAACTATTTTTTGCAGTTTTTCTTGAGGTTTTCGGGTGCAAAATTGGCTTTTTGGGGCCATGGCAGAAATTTCCAGGCAAACAATAGTGGCAGTATCCTAGAGTCAGTCAAAGCAAAAGCCACTAACTATGCAAATTGGTTTTTTGGATATACCAACAATAGCGTAGACACTGTCACGAGTAATGGTTTCCCTGTCGAAAGAACTACTGTGTTAGAAAATGCAATCGATACAACTTCATTAAAAGTCGCCTACGATAAGATTTCGATCGAAGAACTTCAGCCTATACGAGAGAGCGTTGGGTTATCTTCAAATAACATCGGTATTTATTGTGGTGGAATGTATTCAGACAAAAAAATACCCTTTCTACTTGATGCTTGTTTGGCCATTAAAAGTAAGTTGCCTGACTTCGAGATGATATTCATTGGGACTGGCCCACAAGCGAACTTGATTGACGGTTTTTGTAAGAAAAACCAATGGGCAGTAAGCTTAGGAGAGGTTACTGGAGTTGAAAGAGTAAAGTATTTTGCTGTAAGCAAAGTTTTCCTGATGCCTGGCCTTGTGGGCCTAGCTGTTTTGGATAGCTTTGCTATGAAAACGCCAATGGTAACTACAGATATTCCCATTCACAGTCCAGAATTTGCTTATCTTTCCCACGGAGAAAATGGTCTTGTTACCCAGTTTTCAACCGAAACGTTTTCTGAAGAGGTTGTCTCTATTTTCACTAATCGTCATAAATATGAACATTTGATCCAGGGATGTGAAATAGCCACTGCAAAATACACGATAGAGAACATGGCTTTAAATTTTGTAAATGGAATTATATCTGCACTAGAAATTAAACCGAATGCATCTCCAGAAAATTCTGGTCATTCATAATCCCAGGCAACGCATAGGCAGTTGTTTGAACATGCGCTAAGCAACAATGGTGGGAGGCGTTATTTTAGGGTTTAATCCTGTGGCGTTTGCATGCAGTTATCAATTCTCTTTGATCTCGCCATCAGTGCTTTATACTCGCAATAAAGTGACGGCAATAGTGGTTTATACAATCTGTGAATTGAAGTATTTGCACCCAAATTCATTATGGATAATAAGGTATTAGTGTTATGGATCTTGTAGACCAATATGACAAATTCTATGGTGAAACTGAATTGATTGCGGAAAATCTCGTAGACTTGAAAATGAATGGTTGGCCAAAAGACAGAACTGAAGCAATTATTTTTTCGGTCAAAAGCGGTGAGTCTGTTCTTGATGTAGGCAGTGGAAATGGAAACCTCCTCTATCAGTTACGCAGTAAGTTCACGCATCTAATCGGCTTGGAATATTCGCCTAAGAGAATGCAGCAAGCTGAATTAAATCTTGCTGGTCATAATTTCACAGGTGCTTTGGGTAGCGCTGAACGTATGAATGCTTTTGACTCAAACTCTATTGATTGTATTGTGTCAGCCGACACAATAGAGCATATCCCGGACGTATATCTGGCTTGCCAAGAGTTTTTCCGCGTATTGCGTCCCGGTGGAAGCATTATTATTAATACGCCAAATATCGCATTTGTTAAGAAGCGCGCATTATTGTTATTCGGTCGATTTCCATCAACTTCCCAAAAAAATGAAGGATTAGGAAGTGATATACTTTTTGACGGTGGACACCTTCACTATTTTACCTTCCGTTCGCTATCTTTACTTCTTGTAAAATCTGGGTTTCAAATAGATAGCCGCATTGGATATGGTAAGTTCGGACGGATTCACAACATTTATCCGCAGTTATTGAGCGGTGGAGCACAAGTTGTTGCCCACAAGCCAGTGGTATAGGAAATGGATCGTCCTTTGAAACGCATTCTTGTGGTTCATAACACATATCAACTCAAAGGCGGCGAAGACTCTGTCGTAGAGAACGAAGTCTCACTTTTAGAATCCATGGGAAATGAAGTAAAGGTTTTGAAAGTTGATAACACCATAATCAATAACACCTTTCAAAAGGTATTAACTGCTTTTTCAGTAGTGTGGTCGTTCAACAGTGCTCGAATGGTTACAAACGCTATAGCAGAGTTCAATCCTGACGTAGTTCATGTTCATAATTATTTCCCGCTTATCTCTCCATCAGTGTTCCATGCCTGCAAGCAGGCTGATGTCCCGGTGGTGCATACGTTGCATAACTACCGAGCAGTTTGTCCCACTGCAATTCTAATGCATGATGGGCATATCCAAGAGCAGAGTATAAAGAATGGAAGCTGGTGGGCTATTCCAAAGAAGGTTTATCGAGATTCATATATAGGAACTGCGGCATTGGTTTGTATGATTGAGTTTCATAAACGTATCGCTACTTGGCATAACAAGGTCGATAAATTCATTGCCTTGACTGAGTTTTCAAAAAACAAATTCAATGAGGCTGGTTGGCCCATTGCTAAACTCGTTATAAAACCAAATTTTGTCGAAGACCCGATGACAGAAGATTCTTCAAGTATCTTGCCTGAGCCCTATGCGCTTTATGTTGGCAGACTGAGTGAGGAAAAAGGTATCGAGTGCCTCCTTAAAGCATGGAGAGATATGGATTTCCCATTAAAAATCATTGGCGACGGCCCTCTAAAGGATCTTGTGGTCAAAAATGCGTCAGGCAATATTCATTACGAGGGCTTGCTAAGTAAAGATGCAGTTTTAGCTAAAATGAAAAGTGCGTCATTTCTCATGATGCCATCGACTTGGTATGAAGGCTTTCCAATGGTGTTGGTGGAAGCTTTAGCATGTGGCACGCCTGCAATAGTTTCAAAGTTAGGTAGTATGGAAGAAATAATTGAAGATGGGGTTACAGGGCTGCACTTTGATAAAAATAATGAACAGGATTTACAAAAAAAAGTTGCATGGTTAGTAGACAATCCAGACCTACTAAATCAGATGTCGAAAAATGCGCGTTCCGAGTACCTCAGTAAATACACACCAGATGGAAATTACAGGCAACTCATGGAAATTTATGACGCAGCAATACATGACTCAAGGGTAAAGTAATTGAAGTTAATAATGCAGAAAATCCTGAATATGAACGTCAATGTCATTGGTCTTGAGCAAGCAGTTGAAAGAGTATTAAGTCTTGGGCGTGGGACTTCAGGTGCATACGTGTGTGTATCCAATGTCCACATGTGTATGGAAGTGTTCGACTCAGAAGATTTTGCTAATGTCGTCAACAATGCCGATTTGGTATTGCCCGATGGGCGACCCATTGCTTGGGCACAAATACTATTAGGCCATAGCAACGCAGAACAAGTGCGAGGCCAAGACATCATGAATGCTTTGTGCGCAGCATCAGGATCTGAAAACTTCAATATTGGTTTTTATGGTGGCAGTTCAACTGCGTTGTTAGAGGAAGTGGTAGCTAACCTCAAAAATTCATTTCCAGACATCAATATCACCTACACCTATTCACCGCCATTTCGTTCACTAACGCCCGATGAAGATACCGCGGTAGTCGATGCCATAAGTGCAGCTAAGGTCGATGTATTGTTTGTTGGCATAGGCTGTCCAAAGCAAGAGCGTTGGATGGCAGAGCATAAAGACAAGTTGCATTGCGTCATGTTGGGCGTTGGCGCTGCATTTGATTTTATTGCTGGCAGTAAAAAACACGCACCGCGGTGGATGCAGAAAATTGGATTAGAATGGCTTTTTCGATTGGCGAGCGAACCCAGCCGACTCTGGCGACGTTATTTGATTCAAAACCCGCGGTTTATTTACCATTTTTCCAAACAATTGATTAAGCACAGACGCGGATTGGGCTAATATAGCAGCCATATTTATTCACCTTACAAGGACAGACAGATGCCTAAGAAAGTAGCCCTAATCACTGGTGTAACAGGTCAAGATGGGTCTTATCTTGCTGAGTTCTTGTTGGAAAAAGGCTATGAGGTTCACGGCATCAAACGCCGCGCCTCGTCTTTCAATACCGAGCGCATCGACCATATCTATCAAGATGTACATGAAGCCAATAAAAACTTCTTTTTGCATTATGGTGATTTGTCCGATTCATCAAATTTGACCCGAATCTTGAAGTCGGTGCAGCCTGATGAGGTATACAATCTCGGAGCACAGTCTCATGTTGCGGTCTCTTTTGAGTCTCCTGAATACACGGCAGATGTCGATGCAATGGGTGCTTTGCGGTTGTTGGAAGCGATTCGACTGTTAGGGCTCGACAAGAAGACCCGTTTTTATCAGGCATCTACTTCAGAGCTGTATGGTTTGGTGCAAGAAACGCCGCAAAAAGAAACCACGCCATTCCACCCGCGTTCTCCCTATGCAGTAGCAAAAATGTACGCCTATTGGATCACCGTGAACTACCGTGAAGCCTATGGCATGTACGCCTGTAATGGCATCCTGTTTAACCATGAGTCTCCGCGTCGAGGCGAAACCTTTGTCACGCGAAAAATCACCCGGGCATTAGCCAATATTTCACAAGGTATAGAGCAGTTTTTGTACCTGGGTAACATGGATGCTTTGCGTGACTGGGGTCATGCGAAAGACTATGTGCGCATGCAGTGGATGATGCTACAACAAGAAACTCCAGATGACTTTGTCATCGCCACTGGCAAACAAATCTCGGTCCGCGAATTTGTGCGCCTTTCAGCATTAGAGCTCGGTATCACACTTGAGTTTACTGGTGAAGGTTTGGCCGAAATTGGAACAGTAGTCAAGATCGAAGGCGACAATGCTGAGGGCGTAAAAGTCGGTGACGTATTGGTTAAGGTAGACCCCCGTTATTTCCGCCCTGCTGAAGTAGAAACACTGTTAGGCGACCCGACCAAGGCCAAAGAAGTATTGGGCTGGGTGCCTGAGATTACCGTCGAAGAAATGTGTGCCGAAATGGTGGCCAATGATCTGCAAATAGCCAAACAGCATGCATTGTTGAAAAAGCATGGCTATGCGATGAATGTGGCGGTGGAATGACAGGGCAGTTACTAGAAGTGAGCAAGATGGTAGATGATATGGGCAAACACTAGGGTCTAAATACCGACGCTAAAAAATAGAGTCTAGATGCCAAGTTCAATAGCAAAACAACTGAAGGTGATCGGTATATGAAAAGGGTTTATGTTGCTGGCCACAGAGGCATGGTGGGATCGGCTATCGTTCGGCAGCTATCAACCAATATGGATGTTGAGTTGGTTACTCGCACGCACGCTGAACTGAACCTAACCAGTCAGCAAGCCGTTCTCGATTTTTTTGCGTCTGAAAATATCGATCAGGTCTATCTTGCTGCCGCAAAAGTTGGGGGTATTATTGCCAACAACACCTATCCCGCCGAATTCATTTACGAAAACCTGATGATGCAGTGCAATATCATCCATGCTGCACACCTAGCAGGCATTCAAGACCTGTTGTTTCTGGGGTCGTCTTGTATTTATCCTAAGTTGGCTGAACAGCCCATGGCTGAAACCGCCTTGTTGACCGGAACACTAGAGCCTACCAACGAGCCTTATGCTATTGCTAAGATTGCGGGCATTAAGCTGTGTGAGTCTTATAACCGCCAATATGGACGTAATTACCGTTCGGTCATGCCCACCAATCTTTATGGTGAAAACGACAACTTCCACCCTGAAAACTCCCATGTCATTCCAGCCTTGATTCGCCGTTTCCATGAAGCCAAATTGTCCAATGCGCCAGAAGTGGTTGCTTGGGGTTCCGGTAAACCGATGCGTGAGTTTTTACACGTAGACGATATGGCTGCTGCATCGATCTTTGCTATGAATCTAGATGCGGCTACTTATAAAGCCAATACCCAAGAGATGCTAAGCCATATTAATGTCGGCACAGGCGTAGACTGCACCATTAAAGAATTGGTAGAAACCGTTGCGCGGGTTGTTGGTTATGAAGGT
>Ga0208023_1000175_pt1 | contig 14845 bp, 16 predicted proteins | sample Colrivmet1370A02_FD_187625 | JGI IMG/M metagenome (GOLD analysis project Ga0208023, IMG submission 187625) | Estuarine microbial communities from the Columbia River estuary - metaG 1370A-02 (SPAdes) (version 2) | ecosystem: Environmental > Aquatic > Marine > Intertidal zone > Estuary | place... | reverse complement strand
TGTCTTACAGGTCCAAACGACACAGTTTGCATCTCGACCATGACCAGTCGTGGCCCCGATAATCTCATATTCCTCAGTCTGGAAATCCTTGTGCTTGAGAAGATAGTTGCTTCGCTGTCCAACTTCGTATACACTGAAGCGATCGCGAATCATGGTACCCTCGTGGCCTTCTGCAACATGTTTCTTATGCATGAGAGGAAGATCCTTCTTGGATTTTACGAGCGTCGTTTTGACATATTCGTAATATGGATTGTAGATAGAATCGTTGACATACTCCCATCGTTGCTCGAACGTCATCTTGTCTCGAGCGAATGCTTCAGCGTTGAGATCAAAGAAATCGAACACGTGGAACTTGAGCTTCAGGGGGTTAGTCTTGAACGTGCTCGTAAGTTCCTCGAAGGTAAGATTGGGGTCAAACGCCTCTCCGTCGACGTATTGACCAGCCTCAAGCCCCTTACCAAGAATCTCAGTTCCGGGGATGATCTTACCGGTTCTCGAGATACCACCATCTTTAGAAACCAGAAGACGAACACCGTCGAGCTTGGGTTGCACGTAAAACGGTTCGGAGATGTACTTCTTGCGATCTTCCCATTTGTTCGCCAGCATAGGAAGAACTGTGGTAGCCTTGGTGTTTGCATTCTTCCACATGGTCTTTGCACGCTTCGTCGCACTCTCGAAACCGAGGGGTACTTCAGTCATGGATGTAACTTCCTTCCCTCCAACATGACCAGTTGCCTTGACGATGCACCAGACATCATTGATTTCTTCAACACGGATGTCGAGGTAGCGCTTCTTGTTGTTTTTATCGGTAGTAAAAATTGTATTCATATTAGTAGGAATGATACCAGTAGTAAATTACGAAAGGATGGAGCGACTTAAGCCTCCTCCGTTAACTACAATTCAAATGAATATGAATACAATCAGTATTGGGATGATCATCTTAGGTGTGATTTTGTTATATAGACGAAATGTCAAAGTTACGCAGACCCGTGAACGATCCCATATTTAACACAATCATCCAAGTTCAAGTATACATCTTTGGTCATGAATTCGTCTAGAGTTTCTTTGGGGATATCCGTATCTGATCTGTAGATTTTTTTGATGGTTTTCATTATTTTTTTGCATGTTTTCATTTCGTCTTTGAGTTCTTGGTATTTACCAAAAAAACCAGTTGAAAGTTGGTGTATCAAAATAAACGCATGGCGAGCCATAGACCTCTTTGTTCCACCCATAAGAATAAATGTCGCAGCACTACAGCAATTACCTTCAGCTATACACTCCACATTCACCCTCGAATTTTTTAAAGTGTCCATCATACTTAAACCAGAAAATACGTCACCGCCTTCACTATGAATATGAATCCTAATCAGTGGCTTGTATCCAGCTAGATCTATAGACTTTTTAAGTAAATCGACCTCGAGTTTTTTGAATTCTTGGATAAACTCGAGACTGGTAGGACGATCTACTTCTCCGTAATAATAAATATCACATCCAATTACTCTGACGTTATCATTGATAGTTTCATCGTTGTCGCTATCAGAATTACTCATTGAGTATAACTCGCATTTTCTTTTTAACTTTTGCAACTTCGGTCGCTTTCAGTTTGTTACCAACAGCAAGGTGATTCATAATATCGAAGTCAAGTGGTGTAAGTTTATATTCGATTAAAGGATCTAGAATACCGCTGATAGCGTATTTTCTAAGAAGAGATAACTCGTCGGGACCCAATTTAGTTGTATGTCTAGCCTGTATACCTTTCAACTTATTGTGACGCATTTTAAAATTCCCATATTTAGTCCATGTACTTCCAGGTTGAATATTCTCTGATTTCATCGGTTCTCCTATATTATATTTAGGTACAGCCATTCCGGATGCAATGTAATACGGCATGCAGTTCCAATCTCCCTTGTACATTACGGTATCATATACGTCAGCTATAGACAGGGATTCTATGATTTCATATACATTACTATTTTCACATGATAAATAGTTTCCATGTATAACATCACAAACATGACCATGTTCGTGTACCGTTTGCGAAATATCAAATGATCCACCCTTTCGACATAATATATCGACTACAATATCTTTTGAACTTTTAAATATATCCTTTTCATCAGAAAAATTTAAATAATCGTAAAAATTCCTAATATTTCCATTACATTTATCGGCAGATAACCTGGCTCGAGGATTATCACATGCAAGAGAAGATATAGTGTCGGGTGTACGTCTAGGAATTATAATAAGTTTGAAATTCGGCAACACGTGTATAGAGTTTGATGTCACCACGACGGATCCATGTGTAATCTTTTCATTTCGTTCGGATATCTTATCTATTATCTGTTTATGACCATGAACAGATGCATCGTAACCGTCTATGAGAATGTGATACGAAGTATCACCTATCAAGCTCATAAAAGAACTCTTTTTTTGAAAAAGTTCGGAATGCAGTTCTATAGTATTCGTATGATTAAGTATCGTATCAACAATAAAAGTTTTACCATATCCAGTGGGACCACATATGAAAACGTTATGCCCTTGCGATATATATTTCTCGAGTAATTCGATTTCGCGATGATGAAGCGTTGGGGGTCTTTCTTTTTTTTGTGGTATTATTTTAATGAAAGAGTCCATGGCCGAGGACTTTACTGATCAAGCTTTAGATATTATTTTAGAGAATGATACACTTCAGGCAAGGATATTAGAACCAATCAAACGAAAGGTTTTTCCTTATTTGATATGCATTGCAATCTTTAATGTTATATTATTTGTTATGATCGCATACTTAACTAGGCGTCTTTCTCAGATTCTATAACTACCGATACACTATTAGTCGGGGTAGAATCACCGCTTCGCATAGCTCCAAGCTCTTTCTGTAATTCGAAGCGCATTTCATCTTCTGAAATGAACATGTCGATAGGTTGGATATGCATGATCTCCGGTTTAAAAAATTCGGAATCGTCTGGGAATTGTTTTTCGAACGCTTGAATGATAGCATACGGAAGAGGTGGAGACTGCTCGATTAATCTATCATACTCAGCTCTACACGACTCTATCATAGCCGAACCATCACACGAACGTTCTTGGATAGGAAGAGAAAGCTCTAACCGAATTGTACGTGAAAGTTTACCGTATTGTAATGACGCGACTCTACATCCTTCCATCATTTCATTAATTTTTAGAAATTGCATAATAGTGGCAATTATACCAGCAATTAAATTCAATCCACCAATCATGGCGGGTGCTGAAGCTCTCATATTTTCGGGAAAAGATGATTGAGCAAAATTCGCTGTACCGGTGATGGTCGATAATATGATGACCGGTAAAGTAAAACGCATACTTTGCTTTTTGAAGACTAAATACGCGTGGTTGTGCATATATCTATAACACGCAGACGCCTCGCCCCATGTTTTCAATATCTTTTCCTGTGAAGGGTGCCAAATTCTCTTTACCTTATCTTTGGACTGAGTCTTTTTCTTTTCTTTGTCCATACTAATACAGATGAATATTATATTTTTAATTCATGTAGTACTTTTTTGCATGGCTTTAATCATACCATTTACGAATGTAGAAAAGTGGTTAGTTATGTATTCGTTAATAATACCGTTTCTATTTTTACACTGGGCGACCAACGATGATACATGTGCTCTCACTGAATTAGAAGTTGCGATTACCGGTAAGCCTAAGGAACAGACATTTTTTAATAGACTCGTGGGTCCTATATTAAAACTTGATCCCAAAACATCGAATGACGCGCCTAAATATATATTATTTGGATTATGGATGTTAGTACAATTTAAGCTTGATCGAGTACCGGCTTCAAAAATAATCTCAAAGATATATAAATGAAAAACAAGAACAAAACTGTTATGAATTTTGTTATGATTATGATATTATTAGGCACTATTGCATATCTTTTGTCCAGACCCGCGCATAAGAAAATTGTCCGCGTTCCATACCCAGTTCATGTCGCTCCCCCAATCGAGACGCGTGTTAGACAACCAGAGTACAGAGATCCTCCCATAAAAACATATAAACCTAAACGTGTCCAACAGATGGGCATTCTTGTAGGAGAGAATGAAGAAATGCTTCCTTTGTATGGTAAAGAGGTAAGAGGACGAAGAGACCAATATCACTATTACACGTCCACCCCGGGTGATCAAATATACTCAATTCCAGTCACCTTAAATGGTAGAGACTGTATGGATGATCATGGATGTAAAGAGATATACGGCAATGAATCCGTTAATGTATTAGGTAAGGCAGCATCTTATCAAGCTAAACTTTATAGAACCGATCACTTTTTTTAATCTCGGTATATAGAAATGGCTGACATAAGAACAAAAGCCCGTGGAAAGGGTATTCGTTTAACTCGAGACAGTCAAGGTAAACGCGTAAAAAAGACCAACGAAGCTTTACGAAAGGAGATTAACTTACGCGATTTAGCTGCAATGAAAAATCGCGTAACTCAGGCGAGTGCTACTATGCGTATATGTAGACAATTAGTAAAAAATAGAACTCCAAAATCACCTGTAAGGAGAGTTACGATGCGAACTCCCCCGCGACCACCTCCCCCTCCACCTATGAGGCGTCCTATTAAGGCGCGCGCGGTAGCACGTGGTCCCGCAATGCCCCCGAATCTTATAGCACAACTTAAGAAGAACCTGAACCGCCGTGGTCTTAGACAAATCGCAAACCGAAACGCGAGGACATCAGTCGCTTAGCTCCAGGCATACTAGGTTTTGACCACAGTAACCATCTAGACCAAAATCCAGCAGTTTTTAAACCGGATTTAGTCCATGTTTCACCCATACGTCCATGCCGTGCGAGATATCTCTTCATACGCGATGGATCTTTATGAATAGTATAATCCGAGTACCCAGCACCTCCGAAATCCACGTGCGAACCATCTTCGAAGGTTACTCTGTACTTCTTTTTAGGATTAGGACTTTTTCTGAGTACGACCTTCATTTATATGAACGTAGAAAAATCTTTTACTATACTATAATGAATTCAACTGAAAAATCTTTAACATTCACACTTCTTTTACCCGGTCTTCTTCTTATTGCCTTGGTGATATATAGATCCGTCCCCCAGTCGCGTGCCTCGAGTTACTGTTCTCGGTGTGGAATGTTCGGTGGGGAGTGTAAATGTCCCAAAGGTAAATGTGGTTGTGGAAAGTGAGATTTAAGGGTAGTCGGAGAATAATAGTCTGATGCTCGTTTAGGTGTTTTGCATATCGTATCTCCACAATGATCTCTATTTTGATAGACAGAATTTATGGATGCCGACATCTCACTACAGTTTTTAAGTGACCACCGTCCGAGTACGGGTTTTTCTACTTTAAGAAAAATATCAATAAGTTTCTGAATCATACATCATACACGTATTATTTTTTTAAACCTCAATAAGTGTGTGCTGTCCAAAAAAGTTGCGTTGCGCCATAATAAATGACATTGAAGTTTTCTGTTGGTGTATAAAGTCGTATTGAATAACAGCTGCCTGCACGGCTGGACATGGTACACCTGCGGTCATACAATGTAACACAAAAATTCGTGCATCTAGAATGTGTTTGTCCATAATAGTGTGTAGATCCTCTGCGATAAGAGGACATTCAATGATGGTACCACTGGACCACGCGTCAACTACACTCTGCTTATGAGTATTACGCGTTTTCATGAGATCAAACCCCTCTAAAAGAGAAGCAGCGAATGTAAATCGTAGAGTATTCATTCCACAAATAGGCGCAAACGCAGAAGTCGCGTGTTGCTTGGTTTGAATAGACTTTATGTATCTACTCGTAATTCTAGTATTAACAGCCGAGTTAATAACAGGTGTAGGAATTTCATATTCTAAGCCAGCTCGAGAACACCATAACCCGGTATTATTCATTTCTGCGACATCGGAAATTTTATCCATCTCGTATTGCTCGAGTACTTTCAAAGCTGATCGGACAATATACCCATCCATATCTGTACCGATAGCCCTTTCTAGACTAGCTTTCATACGCGTATCATCATGACCGCAATAGGAATATAAATCTGCTACAGCTTGTAACATTCCATATTCCACCCCGTTATGAACCATCTTTGTAAAATGTCCAACACCGAAATCTTCTCCCATGTACGTGTGTCTGTTAGATATCTTTGTGAGAATGGGTTTAGTCATCTCGTATGCATGCTTAGTTCCACCTATCATGAAAGCTGGACCTTCGCGAGCGCCGACGGTACCACCGGAAAGTCCGGTCCCTAAATAATTTACCATTCGAACCTTGCACTTAGATCCACGGGTTCTAGAGACCCTGTAAAATTCGTTTGAACAGTCTATGATTGTATCATTAGGTCTCAAATGTTTGAGTAGAATTTTAACAGTATCATCCGTTACATCCCCGTGAGGAAGAGCTGTAAAGATAACCCGTGGCCATTTCATAGCATCTACCATTTCGCCGATGGACTCGTGTCCAAACACGTTCTCAGATTGTTCTTCCAATGCGATAACCTTAGAGTGTGTCTTGTTATACACATGCAATTTCTGCTTCTCTTGAATGTTTAGCGCGAGATTTTTCCCGATAGAACCCAACCCGATTACACCCAAAGAACTCGTCATTATGTTATAGTATATATCGATTTATTTAAGTTGTTTAAATCTAGATCCATCATATAACATAAATACAGTTGTAGACGTATGAGATGATGAAAATGCTTCTTGCACGTCCGACCGGTCGGACACCTTGTGAAATTCGGAACAAAAAAAAGCGTTACAAAAAGTCGGGGGAGTCAAAAATGTATTGAACCTTCATTTTTAAAAAGTGTGTATGAACAACTTTTAAAAGTGAATTAATGATATTTATGAAAATACTTCATATGAGTATTTAGTTAGAGAAGGCGAGACCTCCCATACCGCTCTGGATGCGGAGGACGTTGTAGTTCACGGCGAACATGTTAAGGTTCTTCGCGGTAGCGGCAGCCTTGGTCTTGATAGCGACCTGAGCGTTATCTATACGCGAGAAATTGCAGGTACCGGTCGGTTGATGCTCCTCGGGTTTCAACGCGAATGAATATGCGTACACACCGGGCACGGGGGAACCAGTGTGGTGCTGGAAGGGCTGCACCTGGTTGAAGTACTTACCATCCTGCTCCTTGAAACGGTCCTGGCCGTTGAGAACAAGCTTGAAGGTGTCGATGGGGCCGTGACCCTCCTCAGTCCAGACATCGGAACCATCCGCAGCGTCGGAACCGAGCTTGAGGAGAGGGGCACCACAGGTGGAGGGGGTAACGAGGGTGGTAGCACCGGACTGAAGACCAGCGGCACCGTTGGAGGACACGACAGTGTCGACCGCGGAGGTGAAGTTCCAAAGGTTGGAACGAGACACGGATCCGTGATCGGCGCAGAAAACCAGTTCCTTGACTGGGTGATTGTACGAGAGGCGGATCTGCTTGGTGGAACCGGCATCGGCCATAGCGTCGGAGCCAGTGTGCTGAACCTGCTCGATGAGGTACTCGTGGCCTTTCTGCGCAAAACGCCTACGCTCCTCAGTGTCGAGGTAAATGTAATTAGCCCAGACCTTGAAGGTGCTATCATCGGTATACAGTGAGAACTCGGAAGATAAATCGAAATCCAGCCTGACCTCATGGTACTGCAGGGCAATTAGTGGGAGGGCAAGTCCAGGATTGCGGTTAAAGAAGAAAATAAGAGGAAGGTACATCTTACCACCATTAGCACCGGGGGTGGTCATCTTACCCCAAGTGAGCTTCTTGGACTCGTCCAGGTAAAGCTCGGAGTAAAGCCTCCACCAACGCTGGTAGTGCTTGTCAATTCGCTGTCCACCCACGGAAAGCTCGACGTCCTTGATCGCACGCTCAGCGGCCCAGTTATCGTCATTGACGTCACCGGCAGCGACGGCAGAAGTGGGAACGATGGCGGCCTTAGCCTTCATCTCGACGTACATGTCGCCGACGAGATCACCGTTGCGGGCAATGGTGACGGAAACACGGCCAGAGTTAGCGGGAGTACCGTTAACGGTCTGCTCGATAGTCTCCATAGCGAAGTTAGTGTGACGACGGTAAACCGCCTGGAAAAACGTAACCTTGGGGTTACCAGTCAGATAGACGTCCTGGGCGCCGTATGCCACGAGTTGCATTAAACCACCCGCCATTTTGTATGTTGTTGTACTATACACAGAGAAAATAATTTCAGGTAAAGTGCGAAATTTCGCATATCATTTTTCCTGAGTATAAATTACAATGTCCGCCCGTGGTGTTTCCACCCCTCAACCCGAATCTACCGACGATAACATCGATCCCCAATCCCAGGATGAAGAAGTCGAGGATATAAATCTCGACGACTTCGAGGATGATAGTCAGGCTTCTGATTACTCTGATGACCTATCTGCACTCGAAGGACTTTTAGCCTCTACATTAACGACCCCCGAGGGTGATACCGTCTGTTCGGCTTTAGTACAGATGGCTCGCCAAATGGAAATTCAGAATAAAATTTTAATCAAACTTCTTAATTCTCTTCAGAAGAAAAATGAGGCTTAGAAAAATGAAGCCTTAATATATAAATGTCGGAACCAATTCACTTTATCGGTGAGGCGGCGAACTACGACGATGCTAACAGTGCCCTGTGGTCTAACCACATACAAAATTTTTCCCCCGATCAAGTGATGGATATGCTCCTACAATTAGAACATATGTGGAAACTAACCGAAAAAAATGATAAATACATGTCTTACCGTGTCGGCTATTTGAATTTTTTTGCAAAAGATGAGCTAAGTGATGACTGTCTGCCTATCTCCATAGACTTGGAGAAGATTTCAGCTAAACACATGAGAATGCACGACCGCTTGTGTGAATTATATCATCGAGCGGATACAGTGGGTATCATGGATCTCGAAGATGACGACGATATGAAAACGTCTGTTCGTATTAACCGTCTAATCGATCAAGTTGAAGATGCCTGGCAGATTGTATTCCGTAATGCTCGCATTAGCGATAGGGTAAATAATCCTACATATGTTCCAATAAACCCCGAATCCGACCCCTCTATTTTTAGGACTTCTACTATGAAGAATATCGACGAACTCGTTCCCTACCAACAAGCGTGTCTCACTATACTCAAGGATCTTTACGAACGTGAAGTTAAGAGATACAAGGGTCATTGCTGCAAACAGATTATGACGAAAGATGGTGCATCTACCCGTGCATGGAAGGTTGTTGATACCATACAAGACTATGTATACGGAGTAGGAAAAAAGGAACGTATGTTCGAGTTATGGAAGAATCTTACCATGCGTCCTTCTACTCATAATGATGTTATTCGTCATCTCACTAATACAAAAGATATGCAATTTCAGGATATTAAAAAGGATCGACATGTGTGGTCATTTACGAACGGTATTTTCATTGGTAAGGAATTTGATCCTGAAAATTCTAATGAAGAAAATACAATATACAGGTCATCATTTTATCTATACGATTCCCCTGAATTTAAGGCGTTGGATCAGACCGTAGTAAGCTGTAAATATTTTGAACGAGATTTTCATGATTACAGTAGTATCGATTGGCGTGATATTCCAACACCCTATTTAGATTCCGTACTAAGCTATCAGGGTTTTGACAAGGATGTACGAGATTGGGTATGCGTCCTAGGAGGGCGCTTGTGTTTCGACGTAAATGAGATCGATAAATGGCAATGCATTCCATTCCTAAAGGGTGTAGCACAGTCCGGTAAATCTACGCTTATTACAAAAGTTTTCCGCAAATTCTATAACACAGAAGATGTTCGCACACTTTCAAATAATGTTGAACGTAAGTTTGGTCTTTCGTCTATTTACGATGCTTTCCTATTCATTGCACCAGAGATCAAGGGTGATCTAGCCCTTGAACAAGCCGAGTTCCAATCTATCGTCAGCGGTGAAGATGTGTCTATTGCAGTCAAACACGAAAAAGCTAAATCCATCGAATGGAAGACGCCTGGTATACTGGGAGGTAACGAAGTACCCGGCTGGAGAGATAACTCTGGTAGTATTCTTCGACGCGTGCTTACGCTAGACTTTACCAAGAAAGTAAAGGAGGCAGATCCTACTCTTGATCAGAAGTTGGAAAAGGAATTACCCGTTATCTTGCAAAAATGTGTGCGAGCTTATCTCGAAGTAGCCCAAAAATATAAGGATGAAACAATTTGGAGTATTGTTCCCTCCTATTTCGAACGTGTGAAGCAACAACTCGAATCCGCGTGCAGCCCTCTACTCAGTTTCTTAAACTCTGCTCAAGTAGAGATAGATCCCACGAAGAAGTGTCCTCTTCCATTTTTCAAAGAAGTGTTTGGCGCCTATTGTATGAAAGAGGGCAAGTCGCGCGCGATTAACGCAGATATTTGGGCGGGACCATTCGGTGAAAGAAGTATTACAGTCGACGTTTTACCCCCCACAAAGTATACACGCTTTGGCCCTGGATACCCGGATCCCAAAGAAAAGACCGAAAGTAAAAACATTTCGTGGGTATTGGGTCTAAATATCGTCGATACTACACCCATAGATGTAGAAACGGGTACCGACGTGGGCGATGAAAAGATATCTACATATAGCGACCCCTGTACAAATACAGGGGAGATCTAATAAAAATTTCTACCTATAATATAACATGGGTTTGTTTAATGAATTTGAAAAAAATAATGTTTCACCAACTACATCCCAAAATTTGATACGACAGGCCCCGTATCTCACGAACCGCGAAAAAAATAGTCTAAGGGCCAACGCTACCAGACTCAAACAAAACAATATACAAACGAGAATAAATAGAATGGTTGGTAATAAACTGAAGGCCGCCAACCTTTCAAAAATGAAAATGTCACCTCTTCAAATGAGTGTGTTTAACGGTATGATCAACTTAGATGCTAAGAAGGGTAACTATAACGTAAACGTTTCAGAAATTCTGTATAAGAAACCAATGAAAAGACGCCCCATCACACCTGGGTCTAATTTCGAAATAGAGATAAGCGCGATTAAACTGTTATACGGGCGTATGCAAATAGGAGCTAAGCATACGTTTACAGTCGTACCGAATAAAAATGCGAAAAACAGACACCGATACTTCGTCGCCCAAATAGACGGTTTCGTGTATGAAGGAGGTAAGAAGCAAAAAATACTGATTAAAATTTACACGAACGGTAAGATGCAAATCGCGGGTGGTATCATCAATAACAACTCGAGGCAGCCAGAGATGATTCGCAAATTCATAGTGGATAACTATGCACCCAAGTATAAGTTTTTATACAACCCTATTCGCTACTCTACACTTGTAGGTACGTTTCAAACACACGGTGTTATTAACTTAACCATGGTTGCACAGGCTTTCGCCAAGTCTCGCAATATAGGTTACGAACCCGAGCTTCGCCCCGCTTTAAAGATGACGTATTATGGAAATAATTTTCAGCTTTTTAGATCTGGTAAAATACAGATTATGGGTGCTAAGACCGTTAAAGCCTTACACGATGCATACAATCCCATAGGATACGACTTAGTGAAGACTATGTGGGTTATGGGTATGATGAAGGAACCCACGAACACGGATACGAAGAAGGTAGCTGTTCGCAAGTCCACGCGCAGTCCGACTTCCTCTCTCCCCGCCACATCTAACACTAAGAATACCAATATCACATATTTCAATAAATCGAACTCGAAGAATGGTAAAAATGGTATACGGGTGGGTCCACGTAAATGTTTCACCGTCGCCCGACCAAAGCTGGTCGCAGTCGCAGAAAAAATGGGTATTGTTGACATCACGGGTAAAACGACAAAACCCGCCATCTGTGAAAAGATCAAGAATCGCGCGTTTGGAACATTTAAAGTTGGTAATAAACCGTGTCGTGCACACAAGAAGGAGGAACTCGTACAAATAGCCATCACTCGAGGTGTCAGTGTTGTTGACGGTGATACCGTGGACACTTTATGTAAAAAGCTCCAAATTCCCAAGGCCGTAGCTCCTAAGAGAAGGGGTAGAAAACCTAAGGAGATAGAACCCGCTAAAAGAACGGCCAATATCGCAAAAAAGATGGATAAGCGTCGTCTAACGAATAAAGCTATCAGGGATGATATCAAGGAATTATATGGTAAGCGATGGCTAAAGAAGTATAAAAATGTTATGCCTTCTTTAAATTCGGATGTCGCGGATATGAAAAAGGTGATCAATGCCCTCAATCTCAAAAAGAATAAGAAAAATGGATTACATTTTAAGACCAATGTTAATAAGGTTAAACGTGATACGGTGCGTACATGGAAGTTTCAGCGTACGAAACAGTTGAATAATAAGTTAAACAATCTTAACAATAACTTCGCCAAGGAACTTGAAAACGTGATGAACGTGGCCACACCACCTCCGAAGAAAAAGAATTCCCCACGCTTCCCCAAGGGTACGGTGGTAGAACAATTATAAAGAATAGTCGCTATATAAGTATATGGACGATAATAGACAACTGTTTGTTGATCACGTCAACACGGTATATAGACATGCAGAGTTTCGCGTAGACGAAGAACACCCTCGTTGGGATAAACGTATACGCGAAACACTCCTCGATAGTATTTTTTATACTATCTGTGCGTATATACGCAAAGAACGCGACTCCGACAATGAATGGAGAATGGGTAAACTAGAGCGAGAGTTTTTATGTTCATGGGAGTTTATGGAGGCGGCCGATGAACGTAGTTGGATAGATGAAAATAGAGAAAGATTGGACGACACGTGGCTAGTCGTCTACATGTTTGATAATGTACCCAGAATGACTCCAGGGCCTCATAGACGTGCACTACTTTATATGCTTAACATACTATATTTCGATTTATAAGTTTATATGGTTCTGAAATTTGTTTCAGATGAGCTACGTGATATCTAAAATCATATCCAACGAAAGTTTCTTTTATTTTATCTGATAAAGTGTATCCATCGTTTCTATGTGAAACACCTGAACACACTGCAAGATGTTCCGTCCTCAAAAACAAATCCTCCATCATTAAAAAATCTTTAAGAGATTCTGGTGACATTTTATCATTTTTCATATTTTCAAACACGCGTTTAGACGCTCCGTTAGAAACATGAAAATACCTCGTCTTAAATCCCAGTATACTCACTTCTTCCCCCTGATTCCGACTTGCGTTATGTAACAATATAAACAAAACGACTAGAGCCAACAACTGAATCATTTATTAGTACCCAACATAATAAAAATATCGTTAATCTTATGCAAAATCTTGAAAAGATCATCTTTCGTGTTCACTGCTTCGAGATCTAAAATTTCAAACTCTACTTGATAAGACACGGGATCCTCGGAGTCCATATCATGTGAATCACCTGATACTATAGTCATATCGATAGAGAGGTTCTTGCGAAAAAAGGATACACGTTTTTTTGTTTTCTTTTTGTCCATATCCCCTTCAATTTCACCAGTCACGGGATTTTCAGACGAAATACCGAATCGAATATCGAATGGATTGTTACCTATATGCTTAAGGTCGTGTTTCGTGATTCGATCCTTTCGGATAACAGTTTCCTCTCCCGTAGTTGAATCGATAGAGATGCGAACTCCGTCACTGTCGCGATAAAATACTTCTTCGTCCGAAGAAACAATTCTATCCCAACTGGTATATTTAGACAGGCCTCGCATAATATAATCATGTGCAGTTTTACCCACATTCGTGTCGAACAGGTTTCCGTTAAATTTTCCAAAACGAAACTCCGCTTCAATATGTGAATCGGAGTTTCGCAACGGCGCTAAATCAATTTTTTGAATCATGGGAAAGAGAATATCGGTAATGGAATGAATATTCATTCTTATCAGTCTTACTTTGAGCTAAATCTTTAAATTACTTAGGTGTGATTAATCAAGCTCTTCAATTTCCGGTCCAGTATCTGCTTTGGGTTCGGGTTCGGATTTTTGCTTGGAAAAAATGGGGTCAACGAATTCCCTAAACTCTGTCTGCATGTGCTCAATTTCGTCCAGTTCTGCGGATCTATTGTTATCTATCCATGAAATAGTTTCAGTTACCTTATCTTCTACGAGTTTTTTGTCCTCCTCGCTTAATTGTTCGGTCGAACCCTTTACACCAAATACGTTCGCTTCGAATGCATTAATAGCTTCCACCTTCTTACGATACGTATCATCTTCCTCCTTGTATTTTTCAGCGTCATTTACCATACGTTCAATATCATCCTTCGAGAGTCTACCCTTATCATTAGTGATAACAATCTTTTCAGACTTTCCAGACGCTTTATCTTCGGCACTCACATTAAGAATACCGTTCGCATCAATGTCAAACGTCACGGCAATTTGTGGGATTCCTCGGGGTGCGGGAGTAATACCATTCAAATCAAACTTTCCTAACAGGTGGTTATCAACCGCGCGCGCTCGTTCACCTTCGTATACCTGAACATGGACCGATGGTTGGTTATCGGAATAGGTAGAGAACACCTGTTCCTTCTTGGTAGGAATCGTGGTGTTTCTGTCTACGAGATTAGTCATCACTCCTCCGGCAGTTTCGATACCCATGGAAACAGGGGTTACATCGAGAAGTAATAGGTCCTGTACGGCGCTATCGTCTACACCCGAAAGAATGGCTGCCTGTACAGCCGCTCCGTATGCGACGGCTTCGTCGGGGTTAATAGACTTATTGAGTTCCTTACCGTTAAAATATTCGGACAACATCTGTTGAATCTTAGGAATGCGTGTGGATCCACCGACGAGAACGATCTCTTGAACCATAGACTTATCCATCTTCGCATCCTTGATGACTCTCTCAACTGGTTCCATACACTTTCTGAATAAGTCTGCGTTTAGTTCCTCAAAACGTGCG
>Ga0208023_1000173_pt1 | contig 14899 bp, 19 predicted proteins | sample Colrivmet1370A02_FD_187625 | JGI IMG/M metagenome (GOLD analysis project Ga0208023, IMG submission 187625) | Estuarine microbial communities from the Columbia River estuary - metaG 1370A-02 (SPAdes) (version 2) | ecosystem: Environmental > Aquatic > Marine > Intertidal zone > Estuary | place... | reverse complement strand
CGAGCGAATTGTTGTTCATTGTTATCTTTTATATATATTTAAATCTGGGTAAAGCCCTTGTGGTACTTAAAGGGGTTTACTCATACTACAACAGATGACCACCAAGGTCTGTAAGAAGTGTCAGGTTGAGAAATGTATAGATGAATTTTCAGTTCGTAGAGCGTCCTGTAAACCATGTGAGCGTGAAAGACATAGGATATGGCACGCTGCAAATTACGAGGAAAAATTGAAAGACAAGAAGGCTCTTTACAAAAAAACTAACAAAAACGCTATCAATGCTTATATGAGAAAAAAATACGCAGATGACCCCAACTTCAGAATGAAAGCCAAACTTAGAGTTAATATGAGAAGGGTAATGCTATGTATGCGGTTACATGATATCGACCCTAGTGCTAGAGTATATACAGATCTCCTTGGATGTACTCTCGATGAATTCAGGGAACACATTGAGAAGCAATTCATAGAAGGTATGACATGGCAGAATGAAGGGATGTGGGAATATGACCACATCCGTCCATTGGCATCATTCGACCTGAGTGATCCAGAACAGGTGAGGGAGAGTTCACACTACACAAACTTTCAACCCCTCTGGGCTAGTGATAATCGACGTAAGAGTTCTAAACTTGGGTAAAGCCCTTGTGGGTGCGCCCATCGGCGTGTTCCAAATGGGGAAAGCCCTCAATCCCCTGACACGCCTCCCTGTCGCAGTCCACAAAGGTGTACCCGACGCCCTTCTTGTTCATATAGTCCAGCTGCTTCTTCGTCCATGAGCATGCCATGGTGCCGTACACGGTCCATCCATTTTCGGTGACAGGTGGCTTGGTGTCCCAGATGAACAGGATATACAGGATCGCTAGGAGGATGATAACATCTACAGAACGCATTAGTTGTTACAATAGCACAAGAAATTAACTTACTTCTTAACACCACGACGCGCCCTGCTCGCAGCCGCACGATTCTTCTTCGACATCGCCGTCCCCTTCGGTGCCCTCCTCACCGCCTTACCCCCGTTTTCAGCTACACTCCTAGCAGCCTTGTTGAGCTCCTTCACCTTATTGAGATTGATACTCCCGATACGAGTCTTCCGAGCCTTTGCGAGCTCACGAGCCGTTATGAGGCGACGAAGGGCTTCGTTCATCTTAGCATTAGTCATGCCACCCGCCGCACGGGCTGCAGGCACCCTGCGGGCGGGTGCACGCGCAGCAGCCCTCGCGCTGTTGGCGAGCATATTGGGGTTGTTACGAGCCTTGTTGAGGGCATTGAGCACCTGATTCTTCAGCGCCCCCTCGGGAACCGCATTCTTCAACGTCATCTCAGCCAGTACGCGGAGATCGTCAGCGGGATACTTCGCCAGCTCACTCTTGGTCTTATTCTTGAGGTGCTTCTTGAAGAAGGTGATGGGGCTTTTACCCGGGGGCACCTTCGGGAGTGTGGTTCCGGCACGATGGGCAATCTTGAAAATCTCATTGACCCTGGGTCCCTTCACCCTACCCCTGAACATCTCCACCTTCTCATTCTTATTATCATTCTTCCTATTCTTCATCGTCGGATTAGGAAGGCGTGCAATCTGCTCAGTGCTGAGGTAGTTCACCTTTCCGCCCATCAGATTAACAAACTCCGTGAGGTTGTTTTTCGAGACGACGAGATTATTGTTCATCGAGTTTATCACCTTCTTCTTCTCCTTTGCCAGCCAGTTCTTCCTCCACTTGATGGCGTCATTCTCATTCTTCCAATTCTTTGACGCATTCTTCATGGCATTGAAGAGTTTCCCCTGCCCCTGCGGCTTCAGCCCCGCACCCTTGAACAGCTTCGCCAATTCGGAGGACGCCGGTGGGCGGGTGATGTTGTGCCACTTCGCGGTGAATGCCGCCCTCTCCTTGTTGATGGCACGCCTCAGGATGGTCGCCCTGGAAACATTCTGCTTTCGGGGCTTCGTCAGGTTGATGGTGCTGCGGTTATTGGACTCTTGCACGCTGAACAGGTTGTACATCTTGTCGATATCGACCCCGGTGCGCATCACGGGGCTGCGAGCTCCCCGTGCACGGCGACCGCCCACCGGACGCAGCTTGGGCGACTTGGACCCCTCATTCTTTATCAGAGTGTTAAGAGCCCTGGCACGAGCCTTGTTTTCCTCCGTCAACTCACGGAATCCCATGTCCCTGGCAGCCCTGATGAGGTTGTTCATCTTGACCACCTGAGCACGCTGAAGGCGGGGCGCAGCCTTCTTGGACACCTTGGGGATCGCCTTGGCTTTGGGCTTGGGCTTGAGCGCAGCCCTGGGCGCCGGCTTCACCTTGGAGTTGGAACGGGGCCACTCCTTCGCGGAGACGTATTTAGGCTTCTTGTACTCAGCGAAATACGAGGTGCCGAGCATCTGAGAAATAGATGGGATGTCCGAACCCAGACCGTGGCGCAGACGACCCCCGACCAGGTATTCAGAGTTGAACTTCTTCATGTCCACCGAGTAGTTGTACTTGGCAGGGATGACGGTCTTGACCCACGCCTTTAACTCACCCGCTTTGGGGTGGTCCCTGAGGAAGTTCGTGAACTCCATGAGGAACAGGTGGGCATCATACGACTTCATCATATTGGGTCCGATACCGAACCCATCCTTGAGATGAGCCAACCCAGCAGATTTCATACCATCCTTGTTCCCCTGAGCAAGACCAAAGTCGCCCACCATAACACGGAACCCACGGTTGGGCACGGTGTATCCCCCACGGTACCGGATGGTCCCGGCGTCGTGATGATCAACGTCGACCATAACGTTCTGCGGGAGCATGTCACCGTGACGGAAGGATGGCATCTTCTTCTGCATGGCATCCAGAGTCCACAGAACCTGGAACGTGATCAACTTGATGTCATCGGCCGTGGTGTAAGCGCTGAACTTGGTGAAGAAGTTCGGGATATCACCCGAGCTGGCGTACTCCGAATACATAATGGACTGCGGTTCGTTACGCCCAGCTGCAAGATAGTTCATAAGGGGGTTTTTGCCCCCACGCTTGTTAGCCTCCTCCTTACACTGCGACGCGCTCTTGTGCATATAAAGAGCAGGGATGTGAGGAGAAACATTCTTGAACTCCTTGAGAAACTTAGATTCGCGGTTAACAGTTTCGTGATCACCAACCTTGATAGCCATTGCATTACCTGCGCTGCTGGGACCCCAATACCCAAGGTAGACCATGCCATTCTTCCCCTCACCCAGATCACCCAGACCAGGGACATTTTCGACATTATTACCATAACGGGCGCGGGGGGTGGGGCGAGACTCCTTAACAACCTGAGTAAGATGAAAACCTGTGAGGGGGGAGGCGCCTGCCTTCTTACGCACCGCTGTCATTGTAGACTCTGGGATGCAAAATGCACCGCCCAGAGGACCCAGGATGGACTTGGAAATTCGTGTTCGCCGAGCGTGGAACGCATTCGTCTTTGCGTTGTTGATGTTCATTATGTCATACACCAAGATTTTTTACATCTACTCCTCTACCTCTTCATACTCGTATTCCACCTCTTCCTCCTCCTCGGCATCACCGCCTCCTGAAACTCCGACACCCTCAACACCCTTGAAGGCAAACTTGGGAAGTTTCTTGGGAGGCTCCATCAAACACTGCTGGAGCCGCACCGTCACTCCAAACTTGTTGTCGATGAACCAGATGGATGCGACCTCAGCGATGGTAATGACCTTCATACCCTTCTCGAGGGAGGACATATCCACCTGCTCCTGACGCATGTTGTATGCCTCGGGGATGAACTTATCGGTCTTGTTATCCACCATCACCTTCATCTTGATGGTCGAGGGGTAGTCATCCTTTCCAGGACGGATGAGGGGCTTGTAGAGTGCCTCCTTGAGGACAGCAGCCTTGAACGACTTTCCAAGCCACTCCTTGCTGTTGGCTTCCACCGTCTTGACAACCAAGTCGTCAAGCTCCTCCAGCTTCTGCTGGCACATCATCAGTTCCTCGTTGTCCTTGTCGAAGGACAGGTCGAGGGAGTAGGAAGTCCTATTGGTCGCAGCGTCTGTAAAGCTGCTCAGACCGAAGGGGGCACGCATCCAGGGGAACTGGATGTTCAGCTTGCCCTTGTTGGATCCGCTCAGGTATACAGTCTTATTGCCACGTGCTTTGTTGATTCGAAGGGCAGAGAAGGAGACAGAGGAGGCATCGAAGTCATTGAGAGAGTTGATCTGGAGCGCCATTGTGTAGTTTGTTCTATACATATCTGGTCGGGAATCTTTAAATATATTTTCTGGCGGGATAGTATAACTAACTACCATGGGTGGCTGTGGCTGCAACAAAGGACAGAGGGCGAGTAAACTCTTTAAGGATTGTGGGTGTGGATGCAAGGGTAAGAAGCAGGAGCACAAGTTCATCATCTCCATCATGTCCGCTCTGATCTTCTTCGTAGTTGCAAACCCCGAGACCTTCAGGGCGGTTCGCAAGCTAGTGGGTGGGTGGGTATCCAGCCCGACGGGGTGCCCGACCATTAAGGGACTGGCGCTGCACTCCGTTGTCTTCCTGCTGGTTGTGTGGAGTCTCATGAACATCCGCAGGGAGGGTGAGGAGATGGCTCCCCCTAACGAGCAGATGAACGCTGGTGCAGAGGCGGAGGCTGAGGCTGAGGATGCCCCCGCCCTCCCGCCAGCTGAGCCCAAGCCCGATGTGGAACCTGATATGGATGACATCCTGAATAATATCAACGAGACTCCGGCTGTCGATAGCAAGATTGACATCAACGTGTCCATGGAGGGACCGCCAGTGAAGCCTCAGGGGATGGACAACGTGAACGACATGGGTTCCGATGATGACTACGAGGAGAACACCTTGGCGCCGTACAGCCCCATCGAGAGTGACAACCCGAGCATGGATACCATGGCCATGGCCACCAATGGTAGCATGAGCCAGAAGTTGGGTGGCTCCGTTGCCACGACCCAGCCTCAAGAGGCTCTGAAGACTGGCAACTACATGCAGTGCAAGTGTGGTGATGGAAGCCACGTGATGCTTATGAAATAAATGATTACATATTGTAATGAAATCTGTTAGTGATTACGTTTTCGTCATTCCACTAATCTTGGCAGTCGCCATTGCTGTGTATTACAGCATAGTGATTGCAAAGATTTTGAAACATGGCACATCTATAAGTGATAAGACATTGTGGATCCCCAATAGAGATCGGGAAACACACAAGGATATGGCAGGAACCGACATTCGAGGGCCCAACAAATCATGTCGGATCGAACCTACGCCTAGGACACGGGATGCGAATGGGGAAACCATTGAGACCGCTCGAGAGGTTCCATGTGGCGACTGTTCAAAGTATGTATACAAGATTGGCAAAAAGTGCCTGCCCATGACATACCAGGTTCATTTACAAGAGGGGGACACTGAAGAGATACCAACCGGATTCTGTGTCCCGTCAGCATCCCCAGGAGATCCGAATTATGATGACATGGTTCGCGAATGCCCTTTCAGGATAAAGGAGGATTGGGTGCAGGTGTAGTCATAAAAAAAAAAGATGTGTATGATATAATGGGGTTCTTCTTTAATCTATTCCGAAGTGTGGGAGACGAGTGTGAACTAAAGGGCGACAAGGCGGTCGAGTATGCGACAGCGTATTCAATCCAACGCGAGGACATCGATGACGATAAATCTAGTAAAAAGTGCCTTGTTAAAAAGTGCAAAACTGGTTATAAACCCAATGACTCACGAACTGCATGCATAGAGGCGTTTGTTCCGGAGCCGGAGCCGGAGCCGGAGCCGGAGCCAGAGCCAGAGCCAGAGCCAGAGCCAGAGCCAGAGCCAGAGCCAGAGCCAGAGCCCACCGGATTCTTGAGGAGTTATATGCAAACTATGATGGATATTGATGACGATACTGTCGCGTTGGGTCACTTTATTCGTAATGGTGATACCACTGGGTTCACTGCGTTGATCCAGAATGAGGATGGCACCAACCCTACAACTGTTAAACAGTGTCGCGAGAGGGCGACTCAGATCGGGGGTATCAAGGTGGTCGGGGTCAGGACAAAGCCGGATCCGGTTCCGGGACAGGAGCAGGAGCAGGAAAATAAAGGGACGTGCTTTGGATACGATGACGTATACAAGAATTATATAGGGGACGATGCTCCGAGGAGGGGGGGTACAGATGTTCACTATATGACGTGCCTTGATCCCTCCAAGCGCATATTGAAAGGGGAGTGCTACCAGAAACCACCCAGTGGTTTTTCGATGGGTGGTGGGTACGGCAGGTTCTAAAAATCTTCCTCGAATGTGATGTCCCCCGCCGTCCCCTCGGCGCGAGAGTAGTCACCCACACGCTTCTCAAAAAAGTTAGACTTGCCAGAAAGGGAGATGTTCTCCATAAAATCAAAGGGATTCAAGGAACCCCACAGCGGCTGGCACTTCAACTGTTTCAACAGCCGGTCTGCCACAAACTCAATATACTGACTCATCTTCACGGAGTCCATGCCTATCAACTTTACAGGCAGGGCCTCTGTGACAAACGCCTTTTCGATCTTCACAGCTTCCCTGACAATGTCGTGCACTGCATCCTCGGCTGCGGGAACCCGTAGGTGGTGATACAGTGCTACCGCAAACTCTTGGTGTAACCCCTCATCCCTAGAAATCAGTTCGTTGCTGAAAGACAGCCCTGGCATCAACCCCCGCTTCTTGAGCCAGAAGATGGCACAGAAGGATCCGCTGAAGAAGATACCCTCCACACATGCAAACGCCACGAGGCGCGTGGCAAATGAGTTGTGGTTATCAAACCACTGGAGCGCCCAGTCTGCCTTAGACCCCACACAGGGGATGGTCTCCACTGCCCTAAACAACCTATCCTTCTCCGCGGGATCCTGAATATACTTGTCGATCAACTTCGAGTACGTCTCCCCGTGCACCATCTCGTTATGCTCTTGATATGCGTAGAACGACCGAGCCTCTGGGATCTGCACCTCCCTGGCAAAGTTGACGGATATGTTTTCAAACACTATGCCATCCGAGGCTGCAAAAAACGCCAAGATGTGCGAAATGAAATGGCGCTCACCATCCTTGAGCGCCAACCAGTCATCCATGTCCCCCGACAAGTCGATCTCCTCAGCGGTCCAGTTGGACATCTGTGCATTTTTGTAGAGTTCCCACAAGCTGTGGTACTTCAGGGGGAAGATTGTGAACCTGCTGGGATTCTCGAGCAGGATGGGTTCCAGTCGCTCCGAGTAAGCCCTAAAATCCGTATACCCACCTACATGTTCACCATTGACCTCTATCTGTGGATAGGTTGACGCATCCGGAAAGCGATCAAGAAGGTCGTCGCACGAAACCTTCTTGGCTTTGTAAGATACGCCCAATTCCTGGCACAGGTCAATAGCCTTGTCACAGTAGGTGCAGTTATTCTTGGAGTAGATGATGACGCTCATGGATACCATCTACAGAGATTTTATTAAATAGAGTTTCAAAGCCCTAAGTATGAAACATACACAATGGACTATAGCGACATTAAACAGGCTGAGGTGATCAAAGTTCTCTTGGAGTATGACGAAATTGAAGAAGATACGTGGGCGAAGGTGATATCAAACGAGGGTGAGTATCTGTACGTCACCTACCTGACTGCCACGAGTAAAGTATACAAGGGTGCATGCGTCTACGAGTTCGACTCGCAAGTGAGCCGTGTAGAGTTCGATAGCCTGATGGAACACTACCCGGGTGTCAAGACCATCACCGACGTCGGGTGGCGCCGAGTGGGTGATGGGAACATGTGGGTTCTGGAGGACGAGGTGGAAGACTCTATGACCACATCAGAGGTGGACGACCTTTCGGACTACGAGGAGGAGGATGAACTTCTTCGCAGTATGCAGGACTTCGAGACACCTGACGACCTCCGAGGCGTTGAACTTCCCCCAGATCATGTGGAGGTGGATAAGAAGTGGGATGAGTGGCAGCCCAGTTCAGAGGGTGCTCGACACTTCAAGAGTGCGGTCGATATGATCGAGGAACGGGTTCGTCGACAGATGGATGATGACAACTTCTAGAACAACACCTTCCTCCCAGACCTGTTCAAGTAAAAGTCAATCACGAGCAGGATCGCGGTTAATGTGAGATGAGTGGACATTTTCTTTCCCAATATATACCCTTGTGCGTTTGAAAATGGTTGATTGGTATTAATGCCACACATATTGTTGTGTATTTTAGTCAGAAAGCACCTACCACCAGTAACAAACCACAGACCTACCACAGACAACATGGCGACTGCGTGAGCCTTGGGACCCAAAATACCAATCATGAAGTTCCACCAAAGCATAACCGAAATCACATGGTGGAATATCACGAGCGACGCACCCGTCCCACGTTTGCACTTGTGTAGTGTCTTACTAACCATGAGGTCAAATAGAAACAAAAATACAAACCGTTCTATATTCATTTAATATACATGTAGATATAAATATTTGAAAATCAATGCGACTGTAAGGATTGTCGTCTGTCTGATTATTACTGTCGACTCATGTTTGTGGTTTATGGGGTAATTGAAGATTACATTCCATGAACACCTCTTGAAAAGTTTGTTGACCAGAACGGTCATCGCAGCCACCGATATGCAGAATATAAGCATGTCTTTATTCTTAAGCTGTGCGACTGCCAGTAGGAGCATGGCTCCGTATAGGGTGTGGGCGATGTTTCCCAATGCGTGATTGCCAGACAACAGTGAGGCGAATAGGAGCACGGTGACGAACACGGTCGTCGTGATGAATCTGTCTTCACGCCACCCAGGATTCTTCTTGATTACCCATGAGAGGTGTGCTATACCCACGGCGAGGAGTGTCGCAAACGTTAGCATTTCGCATCTCGCTACTTTTTCCATTAGTAGTATATCTAGATATAATTCCTGTAGGGCAGCAGCAGGGGTAAGTGTTATCATCCGGATCTGCTAAGGCTGCATCCATACACATCACTCTAAAGCATCCAGTGTATACAGTAACGATTGCGATGCAGATAAATGTAGCCATAATCTACTGGAACAAAAAAAGTGTAAAAATGAACCCAAATATATGCGTTGTGAAGGGTAAAATAAAACAGACACTTACAATATCACATAATGGATGACCAACATGCCGATATCTGGGCCGACTTCAAAGCTTCTCGTTGCGCTGACGCGATAGTCAGTACCATAAGCACAATCGTGGATCTTCACACCTGCGGATGCGGGGGGCAAAAATGTTATCAACCGGGTGGACTACCCGTCTGCACAAGTTGTGGTCTTACAGACGACTTGTACATTGACGATACACCAGAATGGACGAACGGTGTGAGCGAGGACGGGACATCCAAGGATATGTCCCGCGCCGGTGATCTCAACGTCGACCGTGAACTTTACTCCGACTCGTGGGGGCGTGGGACGGTCATCAAGGCTAGGTGGACGGACAAACCCCAGATGCGACGGATGGCTCGCATCAACTTCTACCAGGCGATGAACTCCAAGGATCGTCGCCTCCACAAGGCGTATACCCACATCGACCAGAACTACCTGGAACTCCCAGAGACCATCATGAAACGAGCGAAGCATCTGTATCGCATCTTCGTTGAGGGTCCCCACCTGACACGGGGGCGCAACCGTCAGGCGATCATGGCGAACTGCGTTTACTCAGCGTGCAAAGAGGCGAAAATTCCCCGCACTCTGGATGAGGTGGCGAATGCCTATCAGGTTGACCGCAAATATATGACTCGGATGGACGATATGTTCCGAGAGGTGACTCAGCCGAAGGTTGACATCGCCCCCGAGGGTGAGGTGGCGTCCGTGGCTATTCGCCTGCTGAATCCGTTCGAGGTGGTGGGGAAAGTAAGGATGAAGGTTATCAAGGCGTGTAACCTGCTCGAGGACTGTTCCAAACTCATGGGTCGCCACCCAAAAACCGTGGCATCCACGACCATTATGGTTGTGCTCGATTTACCACGGAGTGAGGTGTCATCTAAGACTGGTGTAAGTGCCTCGAGTATATCTAAACTTGAGACGGTAGTTAGAGATTACCTGACTAAACATAGTTAAATGACGAAAGTCTTTCTCTCGACACCCTGTTATGGCGGACTCTGCCTCGAACCGTATATGTCATCAGTCCTTCGCCTGCAGATCCTCGCCATCAAGGAGGGTATCAATCTCATGATTGACACCACAGAGAATGAAAGTCTCGTTCACCGCGCCCGCAATGTGTCTGTGGGGCGGTTTATGCAAAAGACCGACGCCGACCTCTTCATCTTCATCGACGCCGACGTCCACTTCGACCCCGAGTCCGTCATCCGCCTCATCCGTTCCAATCACGACATCTCCGTAGCGTGCTACCCCAAAAAGGTGGTGATGTGGGATCAGTGCGCCGACGCCATCAGACAGGGAGATACCCGCGACCCTGCCAAGATGGCATCGAGCCTCGTCGTAAATTTTGGGGCTACCAATCGTCCTGTTAAGAACGGGTTCATCGAGATCCTCGACGGACCCACGGGTTTCATGTGTATCAAGCGTTCGGTTTTTGAAAAGTTGCAGGATGAGTTTCCAGACTTGTGGTGTGTGAATGACCATCAGATCCGAGATTTCGAGCGATACCACGCTGTGTTCGATTGCCACATCGATGAGCAAACCAAGCGGTATCTCTCGGAGGACTACGCCTTTTGTAGGCGGTGGCAGCAGGTGGGTGGGAAGGTGTGGGCGGACGTTCAGACCACCCTGGGGCATGTAGGCAACCTGCCGTTCAGTGGGTGCTTGTATGATAGACTTAATGATAGTTAGAGCCAATGCGATATATGTAATAAGAATAAATGCTTGTCAACACAATCCTTGTCCAGCGCTCCCGCTCATGCCACGTCAAGACCCTTCACTTAATGCTTCGAATTAACTTATTTTGTATGCAGCATGGTATTCAACAGGAGATCACCTACGTCAATGACGATGTCAACGAGAAGGCTGAGATCGTCGCCAAGAAGTTGAAAGGTAATGCGGATAAACTCATCTTCTTTGACTTTGGAGTGACCATGTCCCACGATGACATCCCAACTCTCTTGAACTGTACCGCGGCTTGCGCGGTCGTGGCGGGTCCCACACCTGGCGTGGACTGGGGTATGTTCCGTGATAAGGTGCTAAAGGGTGATGCTATCAAGGAGCCCTTGGCTCAGCAGGGTCTCCATTTTGACACCGACGTGTCCCACAAGGTCAAGGGGCAGGATGATGGAGTTTACCAGGTGACTCGCACAGACCCCAAGGTGTGGGTGATGAACCGCAAGGTGTGTGCGGATGCGATGAAGCAGAATAAGGGTCATGGTATCTGGGTTCCATCTCGCACATCTGATATCTTCGACCGTCTGATCAAACGGGATGTGAAGGTGTGGGCGCTCACCAAGATCTCTGTCATCGTCACTTATCCTCACGAGTGCATAAGCAACATCCTAGAGGCAGCTGGTGTCCGTGCGACCTAATAGGGTCTTAAAGTTTTAGAGGTATATATGGATATAAGAATGGATACCACCATGGAGGGTTGCTCTTTTCTCGGAGTTCAGGGTGCGTGGAAACTCCGCCCTGGAACCCCTCTCTACAAAATCGCTCATTCTGTCTTGTTGAGGTCTTTCGGTGTTGATAAGCATGCACCTATATTTCCAGGACCCCAACCTGTTTCAATCGAGCGCCGACACATCCCGAAGTTGCGACAGCAACCCTACGTCGTATGCGAGAAGACTGATGGTGTGCGCAACGCCATAATGTGCATTCGTTATCAGGACAAAAAGTATTGCCTCGTGGTCAACCGCAATCTGGAATTTGTGGTGGTCGGGTTGCGATTCCCATCAACCGATGTGATACTGGACGGTGAAATGGTCAAGTGTCACGACGGGCAGTGGAGGTTCATGGTGTATGACGCCACCTCCGCAGAACTGGTGGCTAAGAAGGCTGATCTGAACCAGCGCCTGGACGCAGCTCGAGCAGTTATTAAGAAGATCATGAAGGTCAAGGGTGATCCGTTCAAGGTGGGCATCAAGGAGTTCTGGCCTATTCAGAAGTTTGCAGAGTTTCAATTGATGTCATTCATCTACGAGACTGACGGGTTGGTCATGACACCCGTCAACGAGCCCATGCGAATAGGAACCCACGAGACAATGTTCAAGTGGAAGCCACTTCGTCAGAACACCATCGACTTCCAGGTGAAGCGTCGACCTCACAACGACAAGTGGGGTCTATACATTCAGGAGAAGGGAATGCTCTACTTGGAGACGGAGTGGACCAAGGATGATCAGATACCCGAGCAATTCCTTCAAGAGGACGTCATAGTGGAATGCATGTATGTGCCTGACCACAAGAAGTGGTGGCCGTTGAAGCAGCGTGAGGACAAGAATTACCCCAATGCCCGTCGAACATTCTGGAGGACCATGATCAACCTGAGGGAGGATATTCAGCCGCAAGAGTTTCACTTGTAGTAGATTACTAGATAGTGGCATTCGCCTTTGTAAGGAAAATCAACTTGTTTCACATCCTCGTCATCCTTGAGATACCACTTCCCCTTGTGCTTCCCGAAACTCCCGTAGTGCCCACCCGCCTGCACCCCCACGTGGACAGCCGTAGTAATCAGGGAGTATCGTGCCCCGTTTATTTCCAGATGGGGGAGGACGTCCATCCTGTTTCGCACACCCATGGAAAACACAAGCATTTTAGGGGTTCCCTTTATTGCCGTGCGTGTCGCTGCAACATTCCACCTTTTTCCACTGTCGTCTTCATACCCCTCCACGGTTCCCCACTCTTGCGTCCGAGTCATCACCTGTTGGATGTCCTCACCCGGTCTGGGGTACAAAAAGTGGCACATCATATCTTCGGTGGTGGACTTCCTGCCGCTAGGGCATACCACCTCAGTCTCCACCTGACTATAGAACATCTCCTTCGTCTGAGGTATCTCCTTCTCCACGTCATCCAGAATTGCAAGGAACGCCTCCTGCACATCGTGCTGCCTCCCCTTCACAAACTGAGGGTGGCGCTCTACAAAGTGTCCCAAGAGGGTTACTGGGTCCACGGGGTGGGTGGTGTCCTTGTTGCGGATCCACAGTTCCTTAACAAGTTTCTGTAGTTCCACGACCATGGGATCATTCCCATGATACTTACTGAGTATCAGGTGGTTGGCGAAGCATGGAACTTGGAGGAGGCACTGAACGGCTGAGTTGAAGTAGCAGGTGTTCCCGTGGTTAACGAGTCCCTTCATAGGTTATTAAAGCTTACTGACTATAAGTAAGAAAAGGGGGAGCGATGGAGACCGCACAACATGTATTCAAATCTGTCGAGCCGGTGTTCAACAAGCACAAGATGTCCGAACACATAGAGTGTGAGGTTCGTCTCGGGCGCTTTGTTGGCAAACGCTTCGATGCCAACGTGGGTGAGACCACCTGGAAGGCTATCGTATCTGCTCTAGAGAAGTATCAAGGGTGGGAGTCATGTGTCACAACCGCATCTGAGGTGTATTACCAAGGAGACCTTCGGATGGTGGTGGATGGTGAGACAGACGAGCAGGAACTATTCCGTAAAAAACGCATCAGCAACACCGAGTTGAAACTCGACGGACGCCCTCTCGATGCCCGCTTCTCTGTGAGCACCGAGGAACCCGTGGATCCCGAAACACTGGGTGAAAACGACGAGTGGGAACAGTGCCGATGCCGTAAGCGCCGGTCCTTCGTTCGCAAGAATCTCCGCATAGACTGCACCGTGGTGTCGGGTGGCGACGTGGACCCGGATGCCGAGGACGACACCGAGTATCAGGTGGAGATGGAGATCATCGATCCCACAAAGGTTGGAGACAAGGACACCGCCTTCAACATTTTCTATAAACTCCAGGATATTTTAGACACTATTAAGTAAGAATGGTTTGGAAAGCAATCACAGATGCCCTCGAGTGGGATGCGATAATCATGGTGATTTTCACAGTCGCCTTGTTGATGATTATGTTCAAGCCCAGCACGGGTGAACCCAGAACTGTAGAAGTCGGAAACTACAAATGTAAACACTTTGACACGTCGGGTGGGATGTCACTCGAAGTGTTGAAGAAGATGCAAAGCGATGGATTGTGTCAAGAGCGTCTCGAGGAGTTCGCAACACTCGAAGACGAGTTCCTTTATCTGGAGCGACAGACGGTCTGCGGTGGAAAGTCATTCAAGGTTCCCATGATGGAACTGGACCGTAAGATCCGGGATCGCTTCGCAGCCTACGATTTCAAGTATCACAATATGCACATCAAGCAAGCCTCAGAACCTACGAAGCAGGTGAATCCTTGGATAACATGCATAGGAGGGATTCCAGAGAAAACAGGATCGTCTTAGTCGTGCAAGGATCCATCCGATCCTTGTGCTTCCATATGTGCATGATGAGACTGTTATCGTCCCCCGGCATCTTGACGAAGAAATCATTGCGATAGACTAACGGGTCTTTACCCGTGCCATCCCTCGACTGCCTGATGTAATCAGCGATCACATACACCACGCAGTCTAGGAGTTCCTCCTCCGCCATCTCACACCACGAGTTCCTCTTGGTTCCCCACTCACGAGTGTTGTCGTCGGACCTGACGCCGTGACCATAACGCTCACGCCCTATCGCCAAGCGATCCTGTATGTTCTGGGAAATTGTGGATTGCATTTAAAACCTATCGGTTCATCTTTTTAAGTTTCGCTTCCATCTGGTTCACCAATCTCTGCTTGGCAACACCCGCACCATTGATGTTCAGACTGCGTGCGAAGCGATTGAGATCTGGCTTGGGGAAGGTGGACGCGACGCGCTTTCCGACCACCAGACGCCCCCGGGTGTTCAGGTACATCGGAACCCGGTTGACGGCGGTGTTGCCCGTGGACTTACCACCCTTGTTGTTGGAGCGGACGGCGCGGGTCACGTTGGCACTGCGGACATTCTTGTA